>Ga0209572_1000901_pt1 | contig 30053 bp, 22 predicted proteins | sample EBPBio232012_DNA_FD_185867 | JGI IMG/M metagenome (GOLD analysis project Ga0209572, IMG submission 185867) | Wastewater treatment Type I Accumulibacter community from EBPR Bioreactor in Madison, WI, USA - Reactor 1_1/23/2012_ DNA (SPAdes)... | ecosystem: Engineered > Bioreactor > EBPR >...
ATTTCTGACGGTCTTGCTTCTGAAATAAAACACTTGTCAGAAAACAGCCATGTTGGCTTTGATTTGTACGAAGAGAAAATACCGCTTTCTCCAAAGACCATTGAAGCAGCTAAAGAATTCAACCTTGATTACACCATGTGTGCGCTCAACGGTGGCGAAGATTATGAATTGCTTTTCACTATCAAGCAAAAGGATTATGAAAAAATAAAAGGCAATCCGAACCTAAGCGTCATCGGTCATGCAACTGCAGAGGGGGCCACTTGTAGGCTCGTAACTCGCAGTGGCGAAGGTATAGAGCTGCGTGCCCAGGGTTGGGACGGTATTGCACAATAATCTATGATTTATAGAAATAAAAAAGGAGCAGCTTTCAAACTGCTCCTTTTGTTTTTACCTGTATAAGGAAGATTATCTAACCACCATGAAATTACCACCGTGTTCAAACTCTTTTCCATCCAATCCTTTTGCTTTTAAAGTGAAGAAATAAGTTCCATCTGGATAGTCTCTCGGATTCCACGAATCCGAAGGATTACCAATCGTACCTACTTTCTTACCCCAACGGTCAAAAATCTCAACATCGAGCGTACTCATTCCCTTTGTATCAATTTTAAACGTGTCATTCTTACCACTTCCATCAGCAGTTACAATATTTGGCATTAGAATTATTTCTGAAGCTGCATAAACAAAAACATCATGCGTTACACTACAATTCATGGTGCCGGTCACTACCGTTAATGTCACAGGAAACAGTCCTTCTTCTTCATAGATGGAAGTCAAAACAACATCGGGGTCAGTAGTGATTTCAGTATCACCATTACCAAAATCCCAAATAAATTGATTGCCTTCAGAAAGGTTAGTAAACTCTACGATTAGTGGAGCTAAACCTTCCTCCGGAGAGTATTCAAAGGATACGTTTATTACTTCAACATTGATGCTTGCGCTTCCTTCGCATCCATTGGCATCTGTTCCTGAAACAGTATAGGTAGTTTCATTGAAAGGGAATGCAGATGGCGTTGTTGTTGTTGGCTCAATTAAGGTTGCTGTATTATTCCAAGTGAAATTGGTCAATCCTGTCATAGATAATTCTACTGTATCGCCTTGGCAAATTACAAATGGACCATTCACAACCACATTGGTTGGAGGATAAACAGTAACCACAATTTGATCAGCAAAAGAGCACGCGTTGGTAGTTCCGGTTACTGTATAAGTCGTTGTAACGGTAGGTGATGCCGTTACAGTCGCAACATTATTAGCCGACAAACCAGTGGATGGTGACCAACTGTATGAGTCTGCTCCGGTAGCGGTGAGTGTTACATTTTCTCCATTGCATATCGCAACGTTGTTACCCACGTTTGTGCTTGGCATAGGATTGATAACAATGGTGCTTGTGGTGGAACCCGGGCATTGACCGGCAATGCTATAAGTGATATTCGCATTTCCAACTCCTGCAGTAGAAGGAGTGAATAAGCCTGCCGCATTGACACCGTTGCCGCTCCATGTGCCACCTGCTGGAGTCGCAGTAAGCGCATTTGGATTGGCCTCCACGCATAGAGCTTCAGGCGCAGTAATAATCGGCTGAACAAATTCATTTACCACTATAGAAGTTGTTCCAGATGCCGGGCAAACTCCAGCAATCAAATAGTTTATAGTATGTGTACCGACACCTGCAGTAGCTGGATTGAATGTGCCGGTATTCGCATTGGTGATACCGGGACCGCTCCATACTCCACCTGAAAGGCTTGCGGAGAGGGTGATGGTATTGGAGTTGGTGCACATTGCATTCACCGCTTGGATGTTTACTGTAGTTTCACTAATAACAGTAATAGTAACCTCATCTGCTTGTTCGCAGGTACCTGTTACATTATAAGTGATGGTGTGCGAACCTAATCCGGCAGCCGAAGGATCAAAAATCCCTTCACTACTGATGGCTGGTCCTTCCCATTCTCCACCTGATGGGGATGCGGTTAGTGTTATCGCGTTTTCATTAACGCAGGCATTGCTCGGGGCGGTTATTACCGGCTGTGTGAATTCAGTTACTTCAACCACAATGGAGCCATTAGCCGGGCATCCGCTAGTTATACTATATGTAATAGTGTGCGAGCCGCCACCCGCAATTGCAGGATTAAAAGTTCCATTGGTTGCATTGGTGATTCCGGTTCCACTCCAACTTCCTCCCGCAGGCGAGGCAGATAGCGTAATGGAGCCTTCATTGGAGCACATAGGATCTACAGTTACAATATTCACATCAGACTGGTCATTAACATTAATGACCACTTCATCTATTTGTTCGCAGTTACCAGCTATGGTATAAGTAATACTGTGATTGCCAATTCCTGCTGCAGAGGGATCAAAAACGCCATCGTTATTAACTGACGGGCCGGTCCATGCACCACCCGATGGAGTTGCGGTAAGAGTTATCGCACTTTCATTGATACACATGTCGCTCGGAGCAGTGATTTCAGGTTGTATAAATTCAGTAACCTCAATAGAGGTTGAACCATCTGCCGGACAGGTACCTCCAATGTTATAAGTAATCGTATGCGAACCATCACCGGCAACAGCAGGATCAAAAGTTCCGGCATTTGTATCGGTAATTCCCGGCCCGTTCCAAGTTCCACCTCCAGGCGTTGCCGATAGGTTAAATGCTTCAGCATTATCACAAATTGCATTAACAGCAGTGATGTTCACCTGAGCTTCATCGGTCACATTGATAGTAACTGACGCAGGTAGAATGCAGTTCCCAGGAACAGTGTAAGTAATTGTGTGGCTACCGGCACCTGCAGTGGATGGGTCAAATGTTCCATTAGCAGCACTGGTTATTCCGGTTCCCGACCAAGTTCCTCCGGACATATCAACTGCCAAATTGAAGGCTGCATCCAATGTGCAATAGGTTGGCGCGACCGGGCTTATAGTAGGCTGATCAGGTTCGATATAATCAAAAAACTCGGTATCTGCAGAAGTCCCACCACAAACAGCGCCAGGATGAGTACCGGTAAGCGACAAGGTAAACTGTGTATCAACTGTAGGACCCGGGTTTAATGTTTTATTAAGTCCTGAAGTACTATTAGGAATATTAAATGGCGGATTAGCTGTCCATTGATAAGTAGTAGGGAAAGTAATTGATACAGCAGGCGCAGAAGGCACTGTATAAATGGACGCAGTAGATGGAGAGCAAGAGTTATCCGCAATTGTTGAAGAGAAACCCGCAGGTGTCGTATAGGTGAAAGTAGTTTGAGCTCCTCCAACTGTAGTACCATTAAAGGTTATTGTAGCATCGGTAAGTGCCCCGACATCACCACCAACACAGTCATACACTTGTACGGTCCATCCTGATTGAGATGCATCGCAACCATTCAGCGCAGCCCAATTTATCATAGTACCGGCTCCAGTGCCATATCCTCCATAGCTTCCGCTAACCGGAACAGCAGCGGTGCATTGGTTCAAAATGGTCGTAGATTCTGAGCTGAAGCATAAATTGACAAAATTATTACCGGCATTACAGTTCGTTCCCGGATTGGGAGAAAGCAAAATTGTTGGACTTCCACAATTTGAAGGACCTACCAGATAAAATCCTAAGTCAGAGAAAAAGGTATGTGTTCCTGTAAAACAAACGCTGATTTGAGTTTGGTCATTGACGATAAGGGCATTATTCGGATCGGTTATGAGTGTAGGAGGGTTGTAATAGTTGGTAATTGATCCGGCATTAATTTGCCCGGTAAGCTGAACACTACCACAACCGGCCGCGATAGCATTTACGTTTACCGATGGAGTGACATTTATTCGGCAAACCCAGACAATGTAAGTTCCTACAATTGTATTTGTACCATCCGTTATTATTACTCGATAGCCACCTGGCTGAAGATTGCTTTGCTCGCTGATCGGAACTCCAGACACGGTAGCCAATGCATTCCAGCTGTTTCCGGATACGTTGAATTGCTGCCAGACGAAATCCCACCCGGGAGTGCCACTAGGCGGAGTAGCAACTAAAGTCGCTGTTTGTCCAGTACAGATAAAGAACAAACTGTCATTAGGCATCCCGTTGGTATAGCTGGTCAATGTACTATACGAATCGTTGGAACAACTTATTTGAGCACGTGAAACACAGGCCAATGCAAATACTGCAATCAGGGATGCAGTTAGTTTTCTCATCATTTTGATTCGAGAATTTAAGGGGTAAAAGAAATATTTCGTTTAGAAATTGAATTTTTCAAAGAAAGCCTCTTTGCTTAGCGCAACTGGCTGACCATTATGGTATACAGTAATATTCTCCACACTAATTTGGTAGAACATCTTATCATAAAGAGCCTTTTGGTTATAGTCCGCGGTAAGTTGTAGTGTCAACTGTTTGTTGTCTGGAGTAACCGTTATAAGCACATTGGGTTCGTTTGCTTTTGCCCATTGAATAATATTAGCACTTTCTTGTGCTGATAGAGGTTCGTTAAAAGTAAATACCGACTCTACAAATCCTCCTTTGAGGGTTTTGAAATCGGACGAAGAAGAAGCATTTGCGACACGCTGAGAAAATGCAAAAGTGCTGAAAATGAATACAAAAATAGCTGTGTAGAGAAATTTCATAGGTTGTTTATTCTTATTCTAATGCGATACGACAAATATGACAAAAGTTGCCTCACTTAGTTGATTTTTATTTGTTTTCACCTTAAAAAGTCTCTCAAAATGATTTTGAAGGTTGACAGGTTCTTTGTTCTTCATCTAGGTTAATGAAACATAAAATGCTCTTCGAGCGCAATGGCAATGACTAAATTCGCAACCTCATGAAATTTCCGCTCATAATTTGTCTCATTGGTGGAATTCTCCTAATACATGCGGGAGCGACTATCAGTTTTGTGATGGATGATGTTTCTTGTGTGCGCATCATGACAAGTGCAGAGGAAGAAGAAGAGAGTCATTATACCAAAAAGATTTCAAGATTAGATATCCAATGTTCTGCTCATCTTCAGGACATTGAAAAGATTATTGAAAAGGCCGGTTTTTATAAGTCTTCAGTACTTTGTAACTACGAATCCAATCGGATAGACCTACCTCCAGAGGTTTAGTATAGGTGACCACTTCTTTTCTGGGCGGTGGTGCTTTTGTTAAGCATTTAATTCAAGAACGCTCTTAATGGCATTTGATATTTCTGTTCAATGTCCGTTCTTATCAATCAAATTTCATCAAAAAAGCATGAATACGAAAGGCACTTTTTCATTTAAATATATCGGTAAGGATTTACCAGCTTCTTTAGTAGTTTTTCTTGTGGCATTGCCACTTTGCCTTGGTGTGGCGTTAGCATCAGGCGCTCCACTTTTGTCCGGTTTAATTGCCGGAATAGTTGGAGGTATTATAGTCGGATTTTTAAGTGGTTCTCATTCAAGTGTGAGCGGTCCTGCTGCTGGTTTGACTGCTATCGTTGCTACATCGATAGAAACTTTGCACGACCCCGGTACATTCGGAACAGCCGGGGCGCTCGAAAGAGCTTTTCCACTTTTTATAGTGGCGGTTGTTCTGGCCGGACTTATTCAAGTGGTACTTGGGATAGTGAAGGCAGGCGTTATCTCTAACTATTTCCCCTCGTCAGTCATTAAGGGGCTCTTAGCTGCAATAGGCATAATCCTTATTTTCAAACAAATTCCTCATGCAGTCGGTTACGACAAAGACGCTGAAGGTGATTTCTCTTTCTTTCAAAAAGACGGTGAGAATACCTTTTCTGAGTTGATTAAAATGCTTGACTACATCAGTTGGGGAGCAATCATCATTACGTTGCTCTGCATTGGAATAATGCTGCTATGGGACAAAACGAAACTCAAGAAACTTCCGGTCCCTTCAGCGCTTGTGGCAGTTCTATTTGGCGTTGGGCTCAATGAAATTTTCCGTTGGCATGCACCAGGGTTATTAATAGCCCAAGAACACCTTGTGACGCTTCCGGTTTTCAATTCACCAAGCGAGGTCTCTTCCGTTCTGACATTTCCGGATTGGAGCGGTTTAGGGCGTTTTGCTGTTTATGTTATTGCGGTTAAGATTGCTGTTGTTGCATCCCTTGAAACGTTGCTCAATTTGGAGGCGGTAGATAAACTGGATGCCGAAAGAAGATATAGTCCACCTAATAAAGAGTTGATAGCCCAGGGGGTTGGTAATATCACTTCAGGTTTGATTGGAGGTATACCTGTGACCTCTGTAATTGTGCGTAGTTCAGTGAATTTAAATACCGGTGCAAAGACAAAGCTTTCAGCCGTCATGCATGGACTCATGTTATTAATGAGCTTGTTGTTTTTGGCTAGGTATATGAACATGATTCCTTATGCAGCACTCGCTGCCATTTTATTGCTCACGGGATATAAGCTAGCAAGCGTTAAGGTATTTAAGGAAATGTATAAGAAAGGGCTGCACCAGTTCCTGCCTTTTGTAGTCACGGTGGTAGCAATCTTCTTTACGGATTTGCTTATAGGTATAGTTGTCGGTTTGGCAGTTGCATTTTTCTTTATTCTGCGTAATAACAGAAGAAGTGGTTTCCGTCATTCTACTGAAAAATTCCCGGCAGGTGAAGTCGTTCGTATCAAACTTGCACCACACGTTACTTTCTTAAATAAAGAACCGCTGGTTACAGAGCTCAACCAATTGGAAGATGGTGCTGAGGTAGTAATAGATGCTACTGATACAGATTACATAGATTATGATGTGCTCGAGTATATTAGGGAGTATAAGGCAGAAGCCAATCACTCAGGAAACATCGAGCTTAGTTTGATTGGTTTTAAAGAGGACTATAAGATTCCTGATTTCATTCTGTTCAAAGATGTGATTACAAAAGAGGTGCAGGAAGATCTCACACCTCAAAGTGTACTTGAAATATTGCGCGAAGGCAATCAGAGGTTTATCAATGGGGATAGCCGTAACAAAGACCTGTTGCGCCAAGCTAAACAAACCCACAAGGCACAACATCCCATGGCCGTGCTTGTAGGTTGTATCGACAGCCGATCTACTTCCGAGATGGTCTTCGACTTGGGTCTTGGTGATATTTTCAATGCCCGCGTTGCAGGAAATGTTGCAACAGATGAGGTTATCGGAAGCGTAGAGTTTGCAACTAAAGTTGCGGGCGCCAAACTGATTGTAGTAAAAGGTCATTCTAATTGTGGCGCGGTTAAAGCGGCTTGTGATGGCGTAAGGCTCGGTAACATCACCAGTGTCTTGGAAAAGATTCAACCCGCAGTTGATGCTGAAACCGAAACGGCAGAAAATAGAACATCAGCCAATGATAAGTTTGTTGCTAATGTTACTAGACTCAACGTGCGAGAAACCATGCATCAAATAAGAAAGAAGAGCCCTCTAATAGATGAAATGCTCAAGAGCGGGCAAATTGGAATGGTAGGCGCAGTGCATGATTTGCTTACGGGGCAAGTCAAGTTCATAGCCTTTAATGAGGAGTGGAATGCAATGCAGGAAGAGAATTAGTCTTTCGTAAGAAGTTGAAATATTAAAAGAGCCTGCCGGAAATTTTTAATTCTCCGACAGGCTCTTTTTATTGGAATACTCCCGCTTATGCTTTCTTTGCCACTCGCGTTTAATACGCATCAAAGATGAATTTATACAGCAATAAACAGCGGTGGAAAATTGTGTTGCTACTCTTGGCAATGGCCATTGTTGGCATCACTCTTTGGTACAGCAACCATATTGCAGAAAAAATTCGCGATGATGAACGCAAGAAAATAGAACTTTGGAGTGAAGCTATCAAACGCAGAGCGGAGCTTGTCAACTTTACCCAAAATCTTTTTGACCAACTCAAAACCGAAGAGAACAAGAAAGCAAAATTGCTGGGCAGTGCCTACAATATCATTTCAGACCCCACGTACGAAAGCGATCTCACTTTTATCACGGAATACTTGTGGAGCAATACCACCATCCCTGTTTTGATTTATGATGAACACGGTAAACTTTGGAACAGTGTCAACCTGCCGGCCGGCAAAGACAGCGACTCCCAATACATCGACTCATTATACAAAGCCGTTCGTAAGAAGAACGAGCCCATAGAGCTTACAGAGGTAGGGCTGAAAATTTATTACGATGACAGCCGCCTCTTCAAACAACTTCAGGCTACCATGGATGATTTGATCAATTCATTCATCTCAGAAACGGTGATTAACTCCGCTTCAGCACCGGTATTGGTGACTGACAGCACACAGACCAAAGTGATTCGCAGAGGAAATATTGATACCGCTCAATTTGCAACTCCTCAATTGCTCGCTGGTAAACTTGAATTGATGCGCAGTTCAAATGCACCTATACAAGTGGACTTACCGGGGCAAGGCAAGCAATTTATTTTCTATGAAGACTCTGAGGTGTTGAAGCAGTTGAGGCTCTTTCCCGTTTTTCAGTTGATATTGATTGGAGTTTTTCTACTCGTTTCCTATTTGAGCTTTTCTACTTTCAGGAAGGCCGAACAAAATCAAGTTTGGGTGGGAATGTCTAAAGAAACGGCCCATCAACTTGGCACTCCGCTGTCCTCGCTAATGGCGTGGTCCGCCTTGTTGGAGACACAAGGCGTTGATCCGGCACTCATCTTGGAGTTGAATAAAGACATTGATAGACTCAACACCATTACCGATCGTTTCTCCAAGATTGGTTCTGTTCCGGAGTTGAAAGAAGAAAATATCCATGAAGTGATGGTTACTGCTATCGACTATCTGCAAAACCGTGTTTCAGGCAAGGTAAAATTCAGTGTAAAATCATCCAATGAAAACCAAACCGTGCACCTCAATGTGCCCTTGTTTGGATGGGTAATTGAGAACCTGGTGAAAAATGCGGTGGACGCTATGGATGGTGAAGGCGAACTAAATGTGTTCATCCAAAAAGAAGGAAGACGCGTATGCATCGACATCAGTGATACCGGAAAAGGCATACCAAAAAACAACTGGAAGACGGTATTCGAACCCGGCTACACTACCAAAAAACGTGGCTGGGGCCTTGGACTTTCTTTGGTAAAAAGAATCATAGAACAATACCACGAAGGCCGTATTTATATCAAAGCAAGCGAGCCTGGCAAAGGCACCACTTTCCGTATTGAATTGCGGGAGTGATGAATTAAAACTCCCTTTACTCCCTCACAAACTGCTCCACAAGTACAACATCCCTACCTTCATACCTCAACACATACATCCCCTGCGAAAGCCCACTCACATCCACATTCAAATTCCCACCATACTTCCCCGCAATCTGTTCTTGCATAAGCCTTCCGTGCATATCATAAATGGCAATGACATCTTTTGCATTCGCTCCAATTGGTAAGGTGATATTGAGTTCCTTCTTTGCAGGATTGGGATAAACGTTCAGTACCGTTTTATCTGCTTGTTCTTCTATACCCGTATATACACACGTACCCGGGCCGGTGTAACGTGCTATAAGGTTTAAGTCCGTATCATTTCCAGCATTCTCAAAATTTCCGCCTACTATTAGCTCATCATTGTATATACATACGCTGTTAATGATATTATCCCAATAAAACCCATCATAAAAATCACCATAACCATAGCCACACCATTCTTCACCATCCCAACGGGCGATGTTCTCAGTAGACAGTCCGCCTGCATATTGAAAACCACCTACTACGTAAAGATATTCGTCTGTTGCCCATGCATCTTGAATAGGATAAAAAGCACTTGGCGCAGTCGGATTCACAAAACCCCCATCCATATCATCCCAGTTTTCACCATCCCACGCGGCTATGAAGTTGCCGGGATTGGGGGCTCCTGAAAATCCGCCAATTACAATTAGCTTGTCTTGAAAAACCAATAGTTTTCTCACCCAAGAGAAGGTTCCTGTAAGACCATTGCCCACAGGCATCCATTCCGTTCCATTCCACATCACAAAATCATCATAGTTAAGTTCAGGATGCTGGTAATTCCAATTGCCACCTACGTACAAGTTTCCTTGAAACCACTCAAACGTTGCAATATTATTGGCACTGAGTCCACTGGTTGATTCAAACAAGGGCATATCATGAACAGGAAGCCATGTTTCACCATTCCATTTTGCAAGTCCATTACAATCCAAACCTGCACAGGTATCTATACCGCATGCATAGAGTGTATCTTGATATATTTTTAGTTCTTTGACCATATAATCACAGTTTCCAAAGTCTTCCCAACATTCCCCATTAAATTTGATAATCCTTGAAGTTGAGTTCCCACAGCTGCTGTCAAATCCACCGCTTGAAATGATTTCATTATTAAATCTAATGAAAGACTCAGCATAACCGAAAGGAATATTTAGCTCCGTGCCACACTCCCAATCTATTCCACAACCAAACGACAAGAATTGATTACCATCCCATCGGCATACTTTAACCAAAGTATCTCCATTTGAAGTATCCGCAAATCCGCCACCAATAAATAATTCATTGGTCAACGGGTCTATATAGAATACTTGAGGCCCTCCGGAGTTAATGTCTGTAAAGCCATTTCCTAGGGGCTCCCAAAGCTGGGCATGGCCACAAAGTGTGACCATGCTTGCTTGGAAGAAAAAAAGGAATCTTTTTATCATTTGATTTTTATGAATTGTGCTTTACCAAAGGATATATTTTGTTGGTCCAATACTTCCACAATATACATCCCTTCTGCCAGATATTTGATATCCATCTGCAAGCCACCCATCAGGTTTTGATTTTGTAGGTTTCTTACCAATTGTCCCATGGCATCATAAATCTGTACTTGTGCATTTTGCAGTAGCACCGGACTCATGGTAATTACATCAGCCGAAGGAACGGGATATAGCTCAATAGATTGTTTTGGCGAACCAGTACCTAAAACAGAAAGTTCAGGATAGATGGATATATCAAATCGGCCTATCACCGGTTCGGTTTCTACCTCAAAATTACCCGGTTGGCAATAAGGATTGTCCGTACTTGGGCACGCCAGTGGCGACCATTGGTTAGGATTGGTTCCACCAAAGTAGAGGTAATCATCGCCCACAGTAGCAAGTTGATGAATGCATGATGAACTGTAGTTCATGGTAGACACCCCACTATCGGCAAAGAAACCTTCATAAAACGTGGCCCAAAACAAACGCATATAAACATCCAAGCCAATGATGAATGCATCTCTCAATAGGCCGGGCTTCAATAGCCCGTTCCTTCTATTTGAAGTTGGCTTGCAGCCAACAAACAACAACTCCAAAATTTATCTCCCAAAACAATAATTCCACCCACTCCCATGTTTATACTCTCGCTATCACTCGCGTACTCTGTGGACATAAAATTTTAATTAACTTAAAAAGCAACACAGTCATGAGTTCAACATCCGAGCAAGGCCACATCAAAAACATCACCGCCTTCAATCACCTCATCAATGCATGCATCGGCTATGGCCCAGCATACAATCCCGTAAAGCCATCCATTCTCATACCAGCATTGCAAGCCACCCACACAGGCTCCCTCAGCACCATCGACAACATAATAGCACAAGAAACCATCATCGACAACATCATCAACCAGCGCAAAGCACTCTTTGCCGAAATGGAAAATCGCTCCACACGCATCATCAACGCCCTTGATGCCACCGAAGCCACCGACCTGCTCATCAAAGACGCCCGCACGCACCTCAACAAAATCAGAGGCAAACGCGCAGCATCACTGCCACCCGTTACGGACCCCGACAACGCTGCCGGCCAGACAATCTCCGTTTCACAGCGCAGCTTCGACAGCCTCATACAGCACTTCCAGTCGCTCGTTGCCCTTGCACTTTCAGAGCCCTCCTATACACCAAACGAAACAGACCTACAGGCCGCAAGCCTCAACGCATACATAGCAGCCCTCCAGGCCTCCAACAACGCGGAGTCAAACGCACGCATAGCACTCTCCCTCGCCATCATCACCCGCAATCAAACACTATACGCCCCCGGCACAGGCCTTTGTCACATCGCACAAGAAGTAAAAAAATACGTCAAATCCGTCTTCGGAGCCGCCAGTCCGGAGTACAAGCTCGTAGCCAAAATCCGCTTCCGAAGCAGAAAAATATAACCCCTCGCAAACAGCAACATCCCTTCTCCCACCAAGAAGGGATTTTTTTTACTCAAAAACAAAAACAAACACCACCAGCGCACACCCTCCAACATCGGGCGCACTTGCGTTGGCAACCAGCGCACAGCCGTTGGCAACGAGCGCACTCCCGTTGGCAACGAGCGCAGAAGCTTTGGCAACGGGCGCACAACCATTGGCAACGGGCGCACTTGCCTTGGCAACCAGCGCAATCCTATTGTCAACCAGCGCAGAGGCTTTGGCAACGAGCGCACTCGCGTTGGCAACAAGCGCACAGCCGTTGGCAACGTATGCACGACCAATTAGTACTCTTCTTTTGTAAGTTAACTACAGCGCATAATTGCACCGTTAGGCACCTTTCTTAAGACTTTTCTGCATTTATAAAGGGTGCGAACAACCGACTCAGTATTTCATCACCTTCTGAGAAACGACAGCATTACCCGTAGTGATTTCTACAAGATATATTCCTTGGCTCCACCGTGCGGTTTCTATTTCACTTGTGCTTTGGTTAATCTTTGACTGCACATAAATTATTTTACCCAAGCTATCATACACTTTAATAGCAGAAATGTTTTCATCAGTTTGAATAAATAACCGCTCATTGAAAGGATTCGGATAACAAACAAAACTTGCTTGCGCTATTTCATCCACAGAGCTATAAACCACATCCATCGTTTGAGAATAGATATCGGTGCAGCCTTCACCATCGGACACTGTAAGCGTAACAGTAACATCAGCTATACCAACAAAGAAACTGAAAGGATAAAAATGTGTTGGACTTTCATCAGCACTGGAGTTCGTGTCGCCAAAATCCCAGTCATAGGTAGTAGCACCTGTACTATTATTTTCAAATGATACCGTGGCACCACCATCACCAAAGATGAGTTCATCTGCATGTAGGAAAGATGCAATCACATTTCCATTGATATCCTCTATATACCGAGGCCAAATGCTATAGTTGTCATCATAAGGTGCCGTTTCATCTTTTTGTGCACCAATCCCTATTACGTTGAAATGACCTTGCAGTGGAGGCGTTCCATACAAGTCTGTGTCGAGGTCAATATGCAGTGTAAACTGATGTTCACCATCGGTGACTTCCACATCGAAACCACTGGTGAGGTTCGTCCATTGACTTGTATCAACAAGTGTTACGCATTCAATTTTCACCAAGTTGCTTTCATGTTCTTCACTCAATGATGTAATTATCATTGGCTCATCAAGTGCGTGATTGCTATCTATTAAAGATATTGAATCAGGATAGAACATGGTCATACCAAAGAACTGAGCAACGCGTCCCGTTACACGAATACTATCCCCTTCGGCTACAGTATAACCATGATTGAGTTCGGGGTCAAACACTTTGATGCCGGCATGGTTTTCAATGAGTGTGAACTCCGTACCCGCCCCATTCAAGTTCAAACCATGAACCACACCACCGATGGTACAAAACACATCAAGACTATCAGCAACACCAAAACTGTTATTGGTAGTTATTTCCTCAATGCTATAACCGGGATATTGTTGGTCACTATGAGCAATGGCAATGGTGAGCGTTTGATTTACAAAACTCACCAGACCGCTTTCTTCCGTTATCTGTAAAGTAAAGTATTCATAGTCTTCCATCTCATCATCATCTATGATAGCAATAGAAATAACTTGAGTTGTTTCCGAAGGAGTGAATTGTAAAGTCACAGGAAAAGTATTCACGTAATCCACATCGGACACAGCGGTGCCTGCTATCACTGACACTGTTGCTTCTATTGGACCGGTAATGTTGAATCCCTGAACCGGTACTTCCAATGTTCCAACATCTTCTTGCGCGATATAAGCACTGTTTTCAAAACCGAGGTAAGCAAGACCGAGGCAAGCAGATGCCGCGTGAGTTCCTATGTGTGAAAAGTCATCTTCACTATAGAGATGCCATTGACCACGAGATAAGTTCCAATTGGTGGTTGGTGCATTTACGTTTTGCTTTCTTACGAAAGTTCTGTTGGTGGTAGAAGAAACGGTTGGTCCGTCTTGCCAAGTCCAACCCATAGCTCCCGGGTCTTGACCAATAACACCAATGATATCAATAGGCTCTAAATTATACATAAGAGCAATAGCGTCATTTCCTGAGAAGGAAGCCACACCACCGGTGACATCAGCAGCACTTAATAGTTGAGCAGACGCTTGCGCATTGGTAACTACATAAACATCGCCCGGCTGTAAAATCCCCGAAAGACCCATGATGGGTAATTGATTAGTTGAGCCATTAGAGAAAACGAAAATGTCATAATCTTCAAGGTTGACAGGGAAGGGTGTGGGATTATAAATCTCCAAAGCACGATTGTTTTGAGAGCCTTCGATGTATTCGGAGAAATAAAGTCTTGTACAGCCCTCACCCAAAACACAATCTACCACATCAACACCAATGTTATATACTGAAAACTCAAGACAAAAGCCATCGGATTCTATGCCTTCTGCAGGTTGTCCGGGTTGTATAGAGCTCTCTACTAATTCTCCATGATAAGAAAGACCTCTGATTGAATAGTGTCCAACTGAAAGGTCTTCAAAGTCGAAAGTGTTATCTGTAGTTATGGCTTCAATTAATCCGCTATCATCTGTTATGACAAAAGTGTAATTGGCATTACCACTGCTTGTTGTTGTTAAGGTGAAAAGATCGGGTTCGCCATCGGAACATATACTTATATAGGTATCACCTTCATTGGTGAAAATGTTTCCACCCTGACAGTTGACGGCTTCACATGAGTTTCTTGTTACCGTTATATAATTGGCAGAGTATGAGTAGCAAGCATCTGAACTAATGCCTTCAAACGGAAGGCCCGGCTGTAAGGTAGATTGATTAATTGAACCGGTATAGGAGAATCCATAGATGCGATAGATACCTTGTCCATAGATATCTAGGTCAATACCGCTTCCGTCTGCAAAGTCTGTAACGATGCTGCCGGTGTTGTTCGTGAGTACATAGAAATACGTTGCCTCCGGTGTACTGGAGTTGTTCAGCGGAAACAGTACGGGATTATCGTTTTGAATGCACTGCACCAATGAAGTAACATTACCTTCCAGCGACACTTGTCCACCTAGACAAGACGCATGAAGCTTTGCATTAATGCAGATAAATGGCAGTAAGAAAAGATACCATTTGCTTTTCATTGAATTCATAACTTAGGGTGTACACAAAACTAAATGCGTTTTTACGGCACAACCTGCAATTATGTTCTAATTATAGCGGAATCGAAGAAGGAGAGAGCTAAATCAGTTCTTGGCGGCTTCGTTGATGAGTACTTCGCGCGCCATTTTCATTGGGATGGAGATGTACTTTTTCTCCATGTAGTCCATTATTTTCTGCAATAGCTCGAGCGAGTTTTCATCCAAATGTTCGAGGTCTTTGGCAAATACAGAGCCAAGTGCTGTTTCTTTTATTTCCTTAATGGTTTCTGGAATAGAAGTCATGGCGCGCTCAATCTTTCTAACCTGAAAGTTCTTTTCAAATGCATTAATGCCAGATTGAAGAATAGGCTTGCAATCTTCCAAAGCTTGCTCGCGGAAACCAATGTTGGTGGCTGCTCTTTTTTGTATCTGAAGCATTCCGGTATAATGAACTGAATGATTTATAAGAACAGATGAGTCGATATCTGCAGGAAGGGCAAGGTCGATAACCAGCTTTTGATTGGTCTCTCCGGCAAGTAAAGACTTGTAAAGCACATCACTAATGATTGCATTGTCCGAAGCAGTGCAAGTCACCAAGGCATCAAAACCTTCGGTGTAGTTTTCCAATTCATCCAACAATAAATATTGGCACTGGAAGTCTTCTGCAATTTCAGCCGCACGTGTGACGGTGCGGTTAGCTATCGTCACGTTGCGGTATTCATTCTCATAAAGGAACTTGGCGAAGTTGCGAATCACCTGGCCTGCGCCTATAAGTAGCACACGTCCTTCTTTTGGAATACCGTATTGTCTGAATTCATCCCAGGCAAGAGAAACTACACTTACCGGTTTCTTGGAAAGGTCTGTATGGGTGTAGATTTCTTTTGCTGTCTTCACGCATTGGCTAACGAGTAATCTCAGCACATCACCAGTAAGGTTGTGCGCTGCACATTCCTCATAAGCTTTTCTAAGCTGCGTGATGATTTCTCTTTCGCCTACAACTACTGAGTCAATACTGGAAGCTACCTTTAAAAGATGCTCAGCTGTTTCAATTCCATTGAATCGCTCAGCACGATAAGCGGTTTGTTTTACTTCCTCTTCGTTGAGTGCCGGAATAAGCGCTTGAAGCACTTGTGCTGTAACACCTGGACAAAGAAAATGAGGCAATGTGAAAACCAATTCAACACGGTTGCAGGTAGAGATGTACATCAACTCTTCCAAACCGAGTTGCTTTTTAACTGCGGTAAGCCTTGTTGCTCTCTCTTCTGCTGGAAGATGAAAACGGCCTATGCTCTCTAAATCGAAATTCTTATGGGTAATGGCAATTGCCTTAATGTCGTTCACGCGTATCAGTCTTATGACAAGATGTACGCAAAGATTTTTGTTTTGGATTTCCGTTATGTCACGCAATTGTCATTGGGTGCTAATCTGTAATCTATCAAAATTGATTACTGACTTTGGTCATACTTCTTGCCGTTATAGGGCATGAAAAAGCCCCGAACAATCGGGGCTCTCTTTCTTTGCAATCAGACAACTTGATTGTTCATCTGATAAATATCAGTACGCAATTAGAACTTACGCTTGTGCTTGTTCTTATTGTTACGGTTATTCTTATTGTTCTTGTTTTTGTTCTTGCCACCAAAACGGTTGGTTTCGTACTCTTTGAAACCACCTGTAGTGATTGGCTTTACGTTTTGAAGATGTGTTTCTTCCTCTAGTTTCACTTTTCCTTTCGAAAGGATAGCCAAGTCTTTCAAGATGACATCATCGTGTACCACATTACGATTCCAGTTGGTGGCATTGTACTTCATCAGGTTAGCGATGGCAAGGGAAAATGCTTTTTTCTCTTCACCTTCTTCCATGGCTGCGCACTTCTCCGTCATTTTGGCTACGTAGTGTCCATAGTGGCCAAAGCGTATTTCGTTTTGAGGGTACTCCAAGCGCTCAGGCTTGCTTTCCAAATGCGCTGCATCCGGCTTTGGATATGGACTGTCCACATCTAGCTGGAAACCGGACATGATATGAAGATGGTCCCACAACTTGTGGTTGTAATCTTCAATATCGCGCAGGTGTGGGAAAAGTTGCCCCATCACACTGATGATGGCGCGCGCGCACTTGTTTCTTTCTTCACGGTCTTCCAGTGTCTGGGCGTATTGCACCATCTTCTGAATGTTTCGTCCGTACTCAGGTATTACCAGTTGCGGACGCGTACCGTTATATGGCTGGAAGTCCAGCTTATCATTGATTTGATCTCGCATCGGGGATAGAAAGTTCTAAATAGACAGCGCAAACTTAAACAAGTTTGGAAATACACAACTAATAGTAAAAAGCGAAAAATATGCAACAACATCCTTTTTTGCTTGTTCAGCACTTTTCACTTTTAGTTTTTAACTACTCACTTTATAAACATTCATAGGTTCACTTTTTTGAAAAGTCGCTCTGTACAAAGCGTGTTTAATCTACTTTCTTAGGCCGGTGAAATTAGTCCTTCAGATTGCCTGTAAAAACAGTCTTTTGGACAGCCTAAAGTAAAATATCCCATATCAACCAAAATGGAGAACTCTTTAAAATTTGATTTGCCGGTCAACAATTCTTCTATCATCAAAGTGATAGGTGTTGGCGGAGGTGGCAGCAATGCTGTCAATTACATGTATGAGCAGGGTATCAAGGGTGTGGACTTCATCGTGTGCAATACCGATGCGCAAGCCATTGATAAAAGCCCCGTGCCTTTCAAGGTGCAGTTGGGCAGTACGTTGACGGAAGGCCGCGGTGCCGGTTCTATTCCGGAGGTAGGCCGCAATGCTGCTATCGAGAGCTTGGAAGAGATTCGTGATTTGCTTTCTACCAATACTAACATGGTATTCATCACTGCCGGTATGGGTGGTGGTACCGGCACAGGAGCTGCTCCGGTTATCGCTAAGATTGCGAAGGATATGGGCATTCTTACAGTAGGTATCGTTACGGTGCCTTTCATGTTTGAAGGCCGCAAGCGTTCCGTTCAAGCCGACCTTGGTTTGAAAGAAATGCGTGAAAGCGTAGACACTTTACTCATTATTCGCAACGACAAATTGCGCGAACTATATGGCAACCTTACCCTAAAGCAAGCCTTCAGCCATGCAGACGAAGTACTTTGCACAGCGGCCAAAGGAATAGCTGAGGTTATTACACTCATCGGTACGGTGAATGTGGATATGAATGACGTGAAGACCGTAATGAAAGACAGCGGTGTGGCTATCATGGGCAGTGGACGTGCAAACGGTGAAGGCCGTGCTAAGCGCGCTATCCAATCGGCTCTTGAGTCTCCGCTTCTTAATGATAACGATATCAACGGTGCCAACTTCGTGTTGCTTAACATCACGTTTGGCCAAGACGAATTGCTAATGGATGAGGTAAGTGAAATCACTGACTACATCCAGGAGCAAGCCGGTATGGGTGCAGAGGTTATCTGGGGATATGGTCAAGACGAAACACTGGGTGAGGACATCTGCGCTACCATTATAGCTACAGGCTTTGCAGCTAAAACAGTGGACCATGTGTTGCCAGTACAAGCCGAGGAGCCAAAGAAACTTTGGTTGGAGACTGAAGGTGCTAAGGAGATTGTAGCCAAAGTAGAAAAACCAACCGCAGAGGTTGAGCCAACCGCACCGGTTACAAATACATTAGCGGAAGAGCCCTTCCTTTTAAAAACAGTGGAGAAGCCATTGGAGATGGAGTTTGACATTACCAATCATATTGTAGATGCACACTTGGATACCGATGATATTCCACCGCTTTCATCTTTGAAGATGCAAGTGGAGGAGCCTTCTTTGTCTGAGCCACCTGTGTACCTCAACCTGAGTGATGAGCTAGATGCTGCAGTGGGCAAACAACAAAAGGCTACTGCTCCTACTGCTACACTTACGCACAAAGAAGATTCGCTCGTTAGTGACCGTCCTACACGTGCTGAGAGCGCAGTGCGCAACAAAGAGCGCGAGATGCGTATTCGCGAGTTCACTATCAAGCTCAAAACACCAAGCGGTTTGAACGAGCTAGAAAGTGAGCCTGCTTATGCCCGTAGAAAAGTTTCTTTGGACAATGCACAGCACAGTTCAGAGAGCAACATCTCTCGTTATTCGCTGAGCGATAGCACAGATGAAAATGGCCAGAAGAAATTCGGTCTTAGAGAGAATCCCTTTCTGAACGATCAGGTAGATTAATACAATACGTGTTTTTCATTGAAACAAAAACGGTCAGCCTTGGGTTGGCCGTTTTTGTATACAGGTAGGAAAAATCATTTAAAAGTTTGCTGTGTTTTTTTAATCAGTTTTTGTCGAAACTAATTTGTCTTTTTAAAACCACCTTATTAAACAAACCCTTATGTTTGAGGAGCCGCTTAATGTCTAATGCTCCACCTCATACGTACCACCTCAGAGAACACCGATTTTCAAACGCTTGTTATAGCGCTTGACAAAGACTTGAAAGTAAGGGATGGCGATGACCATGCTTTCTATGCGCAATTCAATAAGATAGATATGATACGGTATGCGATAGTTGCATACGAAGGTGAGACACCCGTGGGCTGTGGTGCCATCAAACCTTATGATGATAGCACGATGGAAGTGAAGCGCATGTATGTGCCACTGGAACTACGTGGAAAGGGCATAGCCTCGCAAGTGCTTGCAGAGTTGGAGAAGTGGTGCAAAGAGTTGGGTTATCACAAATGCATTCTCGAAACTGGTTTGGCACAACCTGAAGCCATCGCTCTTTATAAGAAGAGCAATTACAAAGTCATTCCTAACTATGGTCAGTATGCGGGTGTAGATAACAGCGTTTGCTTTGAGAAGGAAGTGTGAGCTTCAATTTCTTGATATAGCGTAATGAACCGTTGACTTAGTGGGTTCTAACTTTGAGTCACATTTTACTACTTCAACATGAGTAAACCACTTTCAAGAAGAAATGCCATGCAGCGCCTTGTGGCGGCATCCGCAGGATTAATTTCTATTCCTTGGCTTATGCAAAGCAAGGACAAGTCGGATAAGGACAATACAACAGATAACAAGGATATGAGTACTAAGGCTGTAAAGCACCAATTCCCGCTGGGCTTTCAGTGGGAAACACAAGACCCGTTTTTGTTTTGTGTGCACCATGAGGATTTCTTTCCGGTGGGCAATGAACAAATGGGTCCGGGCAAAGACCATTTCAGTGGAAGACACATGGGCGATGACTTTATCATCAAAGATGGTTTCCGTATGTATCACGGTCAAACGGTTCCCGGCTTTCCCGGCCATCCGCATAGAGGCTTTGAGACTATCACTGTGGTAAGAAAAGGGTATGTGGACCATGCCGACTCATTGGGTGCGGCAGGTCGTTATGGCAACGGTGATGTACAATGGATGACCGCAGGCAAAGGTGTGCAACACTCTGAGATGTTTCCATTGCTCTCAGATAAAGAAGCTAACCCGATGGAGTTGTTCCAAGTATGGCTCAATCTTCCTAAGAAAAATAAAATGGTAGAGCCACACTTTAAGATGTTGTGGCGCGAATCCATTCCATACCTCTACTTTGATGATAACAAAGTGATGGTGGAGTTGATAGCAGGTAGTTGGGGCAAAGACAAAGCCGCAGCACCACCGCCCGATTCATGGGCAGCACCCGATGAGAATGAAGTGTTCATCGTCAACATAAAAATGGAACCGCATTCTACTGTTACACTTCCTACTACCACAAGTGAAGTAAACCGGAGTCTGTACTTCTATGAAGGAAAGAGTCTTCAAGTGAGTGAAAATAACTTCACTTCTTATACCGGCATCTTCCTTGATGCTAAGGTGGAAACGAAGTTGACTGCAGGAGATACGGCAGTGAGCATCTTCATCCTACAAGGAAAGCCTATCAAGGAGCAAGTGATGCAGTATGGTCCTTTTGTGATGAACACTAAAGAAGAAATTCAACAAGCGTTTGAAGACTATCATGCTACCAAGTTTGGCGGATGGCCTTGGCCTAAGTACGACCAAGTGCATGACCGCAACAAAACAAGGTTTGCGCATCATGCCGATGGCACGGATGAAGTGAAAGGAGCGTAAGAGAGAATATGTGAAAAAAGAAAGCCGTCCTCAAACATTGGGACGGCTTTTTTATTCTTGTCTTATTACTTCTTTTATACAGACGGATTGGTAATCGGCACTACTTCGGGCACGTGTCTGTCTGCCCATTGTCTTGCACCAAGTATCTCTTCCAAGTCGTCTTTGAAGATGACTTCTTTTTCAAGTAAGCGTTTAGCGAGGCGGTCAAGTTTCTCTTTGTTGTGTGAGAGAATCTCTTTCGCTTTCTCATAAGCCTTTTCTATAATCTTGCTTACTTCCTCATCTATCACGCGAGCGGTGTCTTCACTGTATGGTTTGGTAAATTGCGATTCGCCACTGCTATCGTAATAACTGCGGTTACCAATTTTCTTGTTCAATCCATATACAGATACCATGGCATACGCCTGCTTGGTTACTTTCTCCAAGTCGCTCAAAGCACCGGTAGATATTTTTCCAAAAGTGATTTCCTCAGCAGCACGTCCGCCAAGGGCAGCTACCATCTCATCAAAGATTTGTTCGGTTGTTGTAATTTGTCTTTCTTCAGGTAAATACCATGCAGCACCCAATGAACGACCACGCGGAACGATAGTCACCTTAACTAGTGGTGAAGCATGTTCCAATAACCAGCTTGATATAGCATGACCACTTTCGTGATAAGCAATGGTTGATTTTTCTTCCGGTGTGATGATTTTGTTCTTCTTCTCAAGACCGCCTATGATTCGGTCCACAGCATCCAAGAAGTCTTCCTTTCCCACGTTCGATTTTCCTTTACGCGCAGCTATCAATGCAGCCTCGTTACAAATGTTTGCTATGTCTGCACCGCTGAATCCCGGAGTTTGTCTTGCAAGGAACTCTACATCCACCGATGGGTCGTACTTCACATTTTTCAAATGCACATTGAATATCTGTACGCGCTCTTTGATATCAGGCATATCCACGTATATCTGTCTGTCGAAACGACCTGCACGAAGAAGAGCCTTATCCAAAATATCAGCGCGGTTAGTTGCCGCAAGTATGATAATACCGCTATTGGTAGCAAAGCCATCCATCTCAGTGAGGAGTTGGTTCAGCGTATTCTCACGCTCATCATTACTACCGAAGTTGAGGTTCTTGCTTCTTGCTCTACCAATCGCATCTATCTCATCGATGAAGATGATAGAAGGTGCTTTCTCTTTGGCTTGTTTGAAAAGGTCGCGAACGCGACTTGCTCCTACACCCACAAACATCTCTACGAAGTCCGATCCACTCAACGAGAAGAAAGGAACTTGCGCTTCACCGGCAACGGCCTTTGCCAGCAATGTTTTACCTGTTCCGGGAGGACCTACCAGCAATGCCCCTTTCGGAATTTTTGCTCCAAGCTCAGTGTATTTCTTTGGGTTCTTAAGGAAGTCCACAATCTCTTGTACTTCCATCTTAGCACCTTCAAGACCTGCCACATCATTGAAGGTAACTTGGGTTCCTTTTCCTTTTTCAAACAGCGTGGCCTTTGATTTGCCAATGCTGAATATCTGTCCACCAGGGCCACCACCACCGCCCATTCTGCGCATGATGAGTACCCAAACACCTATAATGAGTCCAAAACCAATTATCCAAACCAACAAGGTTTGACCAAATTCATTGACCGGTTTAAACTCAGTAGAAAAGCCATGCTGTGAACCAAGTGTTTCAATTTCATCTATCGTTTTCTCCGTAGGAGGAATGTTGAACTGAAATTCACTACTTCTTCCAAAGGCCGATGGTGCGCGATTGCTTTTAATCAAATCCGCACGTCCGGCTGAGTCCAAATAAATTCGACCTACTTTACCATCATATTCCAATTTTTCGATATAGCCCTTCTCCGCATAAGCTTTGAACTCACGGAAGTCAATGAGCTTGCCTTCGCCACTGCTGTTGAACACCATCATGCCTATAAGTACCATAGCGATTACAGCATATACCCAGTAGAAATTCAAAGGCTTCTTTGAGTTATCCTTTCCACTTCCAGGTGCGGATGGCCCGCCTGGTTTCCCAGGACCTTTATTACTTTTATTTTGAGATTCTTCTGCCATTATGTGTTGCAGCATCGCTGCTAATTTTCTTTAGTTTAAATGTAATCTTTATTTAAGCGGAGATTCTTTGCACCACTGCATCTCCCCATAGTTCTTCTATATCATAAAACGAACGTGCTTCTTTATCAAAAATGTGCACTACTACGTTGCCGTAGTCCATCAGTATCCATTTTGCATTTTGAGCACCTTCGGTGTGCAAAGGTCTTTCATTAGCACGCTGAATGCTTTCCTTTTCCACCGACTGCGAGATGGCTTTTACCTGCGTTCCGGTGTTGGCATGGCAAATAATGAAGTAGTCAGTGGAAGCATGGCCCACTTTCCTCAAGTCCATTACAGTGATGTCATTCGCTTTCACCTCTTCCATCCCATAAATAACGGAGTCTATCAGCAGCTGAGCTGCATCAATAGTGGCTGTTTTTTTTGTAGTTGTTTTCTTAGTCACGCTTTTCGCAAAAGTAGCTGTGTCAATTTCTGTTCGCAATTTAGTTTGCTTTGAAGTTTCTGTTCTTTACAATCATTGGCAAACTGCAATTTGTTTTTCAGCCGAATTTTTGTCTTTTCTTGCCGCTGTCTTTATTCAAGTAATATGCTCTTTGGAGATGCTGCAATAATCCGGCTGGAAACGGTTGACTCTACAAACAACTATGCTGCCAATCTGCTAAAACTGTCACGAGTGCCGGAGGGAACTGTCATTACGGCACTGGAGCAAACAGCAGGAAAGGGGCAGCGTGGGGCAAAATGGAACAGCAGCAAAGGAGATAATCTTTTGTGCAGCATCGTGCTTTATCCTATTATGTTAAGAGCTGACATGCAGTTCTTGTTGAGTCAGGCTATTGCTCTTGCGGTGCGCGAGTTTGTAGAGGGACTTGTCCCAATAGTCGATGTAAATATCAAATGGCCCAATGATATTGTGGTCGGCCATAAGAAAGTATGCGGCATTTTGATAGAAACCAACTTGACGGAGGATAAAGTGCAGAATGCAGTAGTGGGCATTGGCATCAATATCAATCAACAGGAATTTACTGACTTACATGCACAATCAATAAGAAACATTACCGGTCAATACTTTGACTTAGAAAGTTGCTTAGAGAAGTTGATAAAATACATTGCCAAGTATTATCTAAAGATATACAAGGGGCAACACGATATTATTAGAGAGCAATATCAGCGCGACTTGTATAACTTTAATGTAGTACGCAGTTATATCTATAAAGGTGAAAAGATAAGTGCCATTATAACGGGTGTAGAACCTTCGGGCAAGTTGAGATTGAAAACAAATGAAGCTAAGGACATTGTTTGTGGCTTTAAAGAAATCGCGTTAGTTTGGGAAGATTAGTTATCATATTATAATCAAAAAGATGAAGGAAAATAAAAAAACCGCCCCTTGCGAGGGCGGTTTTTTATCAGGTCAGCTTTATCAGCTTATTATTTAACTACAGAGAATTGTTGAGTCAACATTTGTTTACCGTCAATCACAAGACCAACGATGTAGTTACCGGTAGCATATTCAGAAACATTAAGGGCGAAGCTATTTGAGCCAGCACCAAAACGACCGATGTTATCAGTATCCATCAAACGACCTTGAAGATCACGAACTTCATAAGCAATGAACCGAGACTCAGTTAAGTTGAAGGAAACACGTGTTTCATTAACAGCAGGATTAGGATAAACAGAGAATGAAGCCGTTGGAGTTTCAACTTCCTCAGTAGAAACCGGAATGTGGTTTACATAAGGAGCAGAAAGAATAAGGCGCACACCATAGTTGAACTCTTGGAAGTGGAACCAATGGAAGTCAAGGTCACCACCTTGTTGCCAAGCAACAGAAGATAAATCCACGTCATTAGTTTCGGCAGCCAATACGGACAATTGACCTACACCCGGAGTTGGGCGGAAAATAGCCGCTACGTAGTTGAGGTTACTTTGATCAATTTCGGTAACCGCAAAAGGCTGTGCAGGATAAACGCCACCCACAGGGAATGAGCTGTTGAATGCAAAGAACAATGGCTCACTGTTGTGGTTGGTTAACCAGCTGGCGGACGTTTCATAGTTACCTGATGCAACTACGTCACTATCATCTAATGCTTCTTCAGAAGCATTGTTCTCAATCAAGTTTGCTTTAAACTCTACACCTGCTTCAGTATTACCACCAAAACGAACAGTAATACCATGAGCACTTGAACCTGCGTTAGGGAAACCGTAGTGAGAACCGAAACCGGATGGTTGGCGAGGACCGCTGTTGCCGGTTACGAAACCGGAACCAATTTGCCATTGGAAATCATCGGCAGTGTCACCATCATGACCGTATTCTGCTATGTCAGAAAAAACAATAGTTTCTGTAATTGTATTATCTGCGGGTGTTGCATCTGCGCCACTTGCCGCGCTAATAGTAGCCGTTAATGTGTACAAGCCCAAAGTTGTTGGAACTATATCTGTTTCCCAGAAAAACCAAGCAGACTCAAGGTGAGGACAAACGGTGTCTGTCAATGCAGAGTATAAGTGGAAAGGCTCTGTTGTGTAAGTAAATGCAGGGGTTGTTTCTCCGTCAAGTGTAAGTTCAAATAGAACACTCACTTCTGATTGTTCGTCAGAACCTCTGTTGCCTGCTGCAACTCCTAAGATGATACCACCATCTTCAGCAGTTCTGATTTGAGCTTGTGGAGTAACGCGGTATTCCCAATCTGTCAATACATCACCGTTAACCAACTCTCTCAAGAAAAGATCGTTAGCGTTGTCGTTTGTATAAACGACAACTTCGTCTATTGCCCAGAAGTAGTGTGAATAACCGGACTCTTCAGCCGAGTTGTAACCAAAACGCAACTGAACGCTTGATTGCCCTGCAGCAACACAAGAGATGTCAATGGTAGTGTTCAACGGGTTTACAGATTGCACGTTAGCACCTTCAACAGCAGTTCCAATGGCATTGAAAGAAGTCCAAGAGGCTCCGCCATCAATAGACACATCCAAAGTCAAGGGAGAACCTGGGAAGCAGCAATAGCGGAAGACTTGTTGAAAGTCAACAACCACTGTTTCCAAGGCAGAGAAGTCTAACACAGGGGCATTTAAGAATGCACTGTAGAAAGCGTTCGCAGGCAATGATAGAGGGAAATCTTCTGCGTATTGAGCACCGTCAAACAAGGCATAGCTGCCCGGAGATTCAGAGTCAAGAGCGTCAGAACCGGCAACGCCATTTCCGTATGTGTTTACATAGGTATCATCGCCAATTGACCACATTGAACCTTGTGTACTTGGAACACCGGTCAAATTATGTGAATATGTCCAAGCACCGAACTCGGTTGAACCATTGAAACCACTTTCGAAAGTTTCGTGGAATACTACAACACGGCTACCGCTGTTGTTAGTAGGAGTTTGAGGTGAACGCTTAATAGGATCTTCAGCAGTCAATTTTTTGAGGGCTTTTGGGCCTTCAAATTGTGTTAATGTAGCTTTGTGCTGTGCAAAACCCGCAACGGACAAAGCCGAAAAGAACAGAATTTGTATTGTTTTCTTCATTTGTATGATTTTTTTGGATGCGCAATAATACACCTGTCACTTTTTTCACCCTACCTAAAATTTAGAATTTCTTGCTTTTTTCTTTACCGCACGATAGCATTGGTGTTTTGAGACCTAAAAACGATGATTTTCTGAACAAAAAGGAGGAAGACCAAAAACGAAAAGCCGTTCTTTCAAAGAACGGCTTCCCAAAGTTTTATTGAAAAGATAGTTGCTTATCTCACAACAGCCATTTGTTGCGTTATAAATTGCTTGCCATCAACTACCAAACCTACAATATAGTTTCCTGCAGGATATTCGGAAACATCCAAAGCAAAGCTGTTCGCTCCGATACCGAAACGACCAATATTATCCGTATCCATTAATCTGCCTTGCATGTCGCGGACTTCATAGGCAATGAAACTTGATTCAGCCAAGTTAAAAGAAATGCGTGTTTCATTCACAGCCGGATTTGGATACACCGAGAAGCTGGTCTTGGGTGCTTCAATTTCTTCAATAGCCACCGGAATGTGATTGACATAAGGACCGGACAGAATTAAGCGAACGCCATAGTTAAACTCTTGGAAGTGGAACCAATGGAAGTCTTGGTCACCACCTTTCTCCCAAGCTACGGAAGAAAGGTCAACGTCATTCGTTTCTTGAGCTCTTACGGATAGCTGACCTACACCGGGTGTACTGCGCCATATAGCAGCAACATAGTTGGTTCCTGAATCGAAAGTTTCTAAAGGAGAATATGGCTGCGCAGGATAAACACCTCCAACAGGGAACGAGCCATTAAAGGCAAAATAAAGCGGTTCACTGGTATTCCATCCGGTGCGCGTTTCGTAGTTACCGGAAGCTACCGTTTCACTATCGTCTAAGTTGGCACCATTTTGTGCAATCAGGGCGGCTTTGAATTCTACTCCAACCTCGGTATTCGAACCAAAGCGAACCGTAATCCCGTGTGCACTCGAACCATTATTTATAAAGGTGTAATGCGAACCAAACCCTGAAGGCTCGCGTGGCCCTGTGGTTCCTGAAACGAAGCGAGATCCTACTTGCCATTGGAAATGAGAGGCGGAGTCTCCGTCATGACCATATTCTGCAATATCGTTGAAAACAAGTGTTTCTGTAATGGTATTGTCGGCTTGAGTTTCTTCTAACTCTTCTGCTCCATTGATGGTAGCAGAAAAACCATAAAGACCGACTTCCGTTGGCACGTAGCCGGTTTCCCAGAAGAACCAAGTCGCATCGTTGTGCGGGCAAATGGTGTCATTGGTGGCAGAGTACAAATGGAACGGGTCTGTAGTGAAGGTGGTGTCTACACCGGAAGGAGTAGTCAAGGTAAAAGTTACGGTCACGTTGGATTGCTCCATCGAGCCTTTGTTGCCGGCAAGCACACCAACAATAACGCCACCATCATCTTCACCTCTTTTTTGCTCCATTGGCGTCACGCGGTGTTCCCAATCCGAAAGGATGTTGCCATTTACTAATTCTTTAATAAAAATATCGTTTTCATAATCATTGGTATAGATAACCACCTCATCAACTGCCCAGAAATAGTGGGTATATCCCGCTTCTTCTGCAGAGTTATAGGCAAAACGCAATTGAACATTTGACTGATTGGCGGCTACGCACGAAATATCAATAGTGGTATTAAGCGGATTGACTGATTGAATGTTGGAACCTTCAATGGCATCACCAATGGCATTAAAAGATGTCCAAGTGGCACCACCATCTACAGATACATCCAGTGATATGGGAGAGCCTGGAAAACAGCAATAGCGAAAGACCTGTTGAAAATCAACCAATACAGTGGGAAGTTCAGAAAAATCCAATACCGGAGCATTAAGATAGCCTGAATAGAAACCATTCGCAGTTAGTGAGTTTGGAAAATCCTCTGCATACTGAGCACCGTCCCAAAGCGCATAGTTATCAGGCGAGGCAGATACCAGCGCATCTGAACCTACTGTGCCATTACCATAAGTATTAACATAATCGGGGTCGCCAATGGACCACATAGTGCCTTGGGCGCTGGGCACACCGGTAAGGTTATGCGAGAACGTCCAGGCACCAAATGGGGTGGAACCAATAAAACCATTCTCGAAGGTCTCGTGGAAAACAATCTCTCGGTTAGAGTGATTGGATGGGAATTGCGCAGAACGGTCAATTTTAACCTGCTCTTCTACTGTTCTTTTTTGAACTGATTTTGGACCCTCCTGTTCAATGAGGGTAGCTTTTTGCTGCGCTACACCCGCTACAGCAAATAACGAGAATAACAAAACGTGTAGAGTTTTTTTCATTTGAATAACAATTTTGGATTCTGCAATGATAAACTCACCATCTTTTTTACCCTACCCGAAATGAAAAAAATGTTAACGATAAATCCTTAAACGCACCGTAATCAGGCGTTTTTGAGGGCTTGATTTTTTTCGACACGTCCTGCAACATAAATGCTTGCCTCATATAGCAGCAAGATGGGCATGGCCACCACCAACTGACTTACCACATCCGGTGGAGTGATAATGGCGGAGATAATCAGATTGACCACAAACGCGTGCTTGCGGTATTTCTTGAGAAAGGCAGAACTTACCAAGCCAATTTTTGTAAGGAAGTAAATCAATACTGGGAGTTGAAATATCAGCCCGGTTCCGAAGACCAGGGAAGTAGTCAGTTTTAAATAAGAAAGAATGGTGGAGTTGTTCTCCACATCGGCAAAGGTGTAATTGCCTAAGAACTGGATGCTAAGCGGTGCAAGGATGAAATAACCAAACGCTACTCCGGCAAAGAACAAGAGCGATACATAGAACACAATGCCATTTACCGATTGGACTTCCCGTTCATTCAATCCGGGTTTTACGAAGCCCCACAATTGCCAGAAAATGAAAGGAAAAGCGAGGATGATTCCGCCTATGATGCATACCATGATATCCGCATTCATGGCACCGGACATGGTGGTGCTTTGCAGGCTAAAACTAGGAGGTGTCAAGCAGAGGTCTTCGCCCATGCCCATCTTATGCGACCAATCGCAGAACATGCGGTAGGTGATGAAATCGGCTTTGCGCGGGCCCATGATGATGTCGTTCACCACGAGGTCATGAAAGACCACAATGAGAATAACCCCTGCCAGCATACCCAGCACCGCACGAACCAACCTGCCACGAAGCTCTTCGAGGTGGTCCAGGAACGACATGTCTTTCTTGGGTGCTTTATCCGCCATATCAGAAAATGCCCTCCTTCAAAATGTCGTGCAGGTGAATGATGCCGCGGTAACTTGTTTTATTCAGCACA
>Ga0209572_1000902_pt1 | contig 30041 bp, 21 predicted proteins | sample EBPBio232012_DNA_FD_185867 | JGI IMG/M metagenome (GOLD analysis project Ga0209572, IMG submission 185867) | Wastewater treatment Type I Accumulibacter community from EBPR Bioreactor in Madison, WI, USA - Reactor 1_1/23/2012_ DNA (SPAdes)... | ecosystem: Engineered > Bioreactor > EBPR >...
CCCCGACAGATGGTGGAAAACCTATCAAAAATTGGTTTGATATTGTTAAATTTTTTCTGTTTAAGTCTGCGCCCAATTCGGGGCAATGTGCACTATCTTATTGATTAACATGCTTTTTTGGTGATTTGGACATAGGATTCCACGGCTGAAAGACCTGTTATGTCGAAATTTTTTTTGCTCGGTTGAAAAAATCCCTACTTTAGCCACTTTCCAAAATAGAACAAGGATTTAATACTGCTTAACAACCTCGCTCATAAGTATGAAGAAACTTATACTCGCTATTGCAACCTCTACACTCTCTGTTTTTTCATTTGCTCAACAAGATATTCAACTGACCCAATGGCAGTTTGACCGCCTATCGTTCAATCCTGCAGTAGCAGGTATTGATAGAATGCATAGTGCTACTCTTTTTCACCGTGACCAATGGGACGGTTTCGATAGAGATCCTAAGACTTATTTGTTCAATTATCATGGAATGTTTGGTGCTCAACAGAACATAGGAGGTGGATTAACATTCTATACAGAGGTACTTGGTCAACAAACAAATACTGCGATTAGAGGTAATGGTGCATATCACCTTGGTATATCTGGCGGCAATTTTGTGTCGTTTGGATTGTCTTTAGGTGCTTATAGCAGTAAACTTGGGCATGACTGGCGTCCAATAGATTTAAATGATGACGTTGTTACAAACTTGATGGGCAACAATCAGTCACAGACGGCAGTTGATTTGGGGCTCGGAGTGCTGTTGTATCAACCTAATAAATATTATATTGGTGTTTCAGCAACCCATTTGACCGCTCCTGAAATGGACAAGCTGTATACTCAATTGTCCAGACATCTCTATGTGATGGGAGGTTATGAATATCAAATTGGTGCGAGTAATTTGGTTTTGCGCCCCAATGCGCTTGTTAAAACAGACTTAGCATCAACACAATTTGATATTAACGCGGATGTACTTTGGAATCAAATGATTTGGGGAGGTTTATCGTTCAGACCAGGAGATGCGATATCTCCTTATGCGGGTTTCCAAAAGGCGTTTGCATCTCGCCCAATTAGCCCTACTAAAACAGCTAATTCATCAATTAAAATTGGATATGCTTATGATATTACCACTTCTGAGATAAAGAACTACTCAGCGGGTTCACATGAGATATTCCTAACATATTGTATTGGTTTTGGCGAAATCCCAATTCGGGCAAAACACAGTAATCCGAGATTCTTGTAAAATAAATTGTAACCTACGTAGTTATACATGCGTTTAGAAATGTTTCGCATAGGAAGTATAAAGGAAATAGGAGAAATTTTTAGTAATTCTTAGCCCTACTTTAAAAAGCATAGTTGTGAAGATTGTTTACTAAGAAAAAGGAAGTCATGAAAAAGTCGTTTTATTATTTAATTATTGCCACTCTATTTACCAGTTGCATGGGTGGAGGTAATGGTGAGCTTATAGGCTCCTATCCTCGAGAGGAATGGGAACAGCTGAATCCTTATGGGATGAACTATATCCATTTCGGCTCCTTTACAATGGGCCCAAGTGATCAGGATGTTCCTTACGCTTTGAACTCTCGCTCAAAGACCGTAACAATGCCTGCATTCTATTTGGACCAAACAGAGATTACCAACAATGAGTACCGTCAGTTTGTGGACTACACACGTGACTCGTTGATTCGTGACCGTCTAGCTCAAGATGAAATCGGAGAATATGGTATCCGGGAACTTGAAAGTGGTCGGGACATTGAAATGTTTGTGAGCAAAGGGTATCTTCTTAACTGGGAAGAGCCTATTGATATGGAAAATGATGAGGTCTTTGAACTTATCAATCCTGAATTTTACCTGCAGGGTTCTGATAAATTTTACGACCGTCAGGAATTTGATACGCGTAAGCTTTATTATAGCTACTGGTGGATTGACTTTAAGAGCGCTGCTATAAAAGAAGGCAAGGACGAAGAATTGGGTGAGGAAAATTCACTTAACCAACTGCATTCTGTACGTGGTCATAGCGATCGTTCCAGATTTATTATACAGGAAAGAATCCCAATTTATCCTGACACCTTGGTATGGGTGGCAGATTTCACTTATGGATTCAATGAACCGCTCACAGAGAATTACTTCTGGCATCCTGCTTACGATGATTATCCGGTTGTTGGTGTTACATGGGGCCAATGTCAGGCGTTCTGCGCCTGGAGAACCCAAATTATGAATACCTATAAACAGGAAGTGGGTGAAACCTATATCAATCGCTTCAGATTACCTTCTGAGGCCGAGTGGGAATTTGCTTCTCGTGGAGGACTAGAACTATCACCATATCCTTGGGGAGGTCCTTATATCCGCAATAACCTAGGATGTCCTTTGGCCAATTTCAAACCAATGCGCGGTGACTATGTCGAAGATAATGGCTGTTACACAGTTCCTGTAGAGTCATATTCTGCAAATGACTATGGTCTGTTTTGTATGGCTGGCAATGTGGCCGAATGGACGAATACCGCTTATGATGAGTCTGTTTACGAGTTTACTCACGATATGAGTCCAGAGTATGATTATCGCGCGGTTGTGGATGATGCACCAAGCATGAAGCGCAAGGTTATTCGTGGCGGCTCTTGGAAAGATATTGGATACTTCATCCAAACTGGTACAAGGTCTTATGAGTACCAAGACACTGCAAAATCTTATATCGGATTCCGTTGCGCGCTTAGCTATTTGGGTCGCGGTAAAAATGTAGCTCCGGAAGATTTTAATGAATAAGCAACCTCATTATTCAATCATTTTTATATAATAAAAAATCAATTAGTTCAATCGTAACATCTGTTTAGAAAATTATGAAACCAGGAAGTAAAGCATGGAAAAAGTTTATGGCTAAGCTCTATGGAATTGGAGCGGCTGTAGTTATTGTAGGTGCGATGTTTAAAATCCAACACTGGGCTTGCGCGAGCGCGATGCTTGTAGCCGGTTTGAGTGTGGAAGCTATTATCTTCTTCTTCTCGGCATTTGAGCCGCAGCATGAAGAGCCGGATTGGTCATTGGTATACCCTGAATTAGCTTTGCCTGATGAAGCAAAATTGTCTTTGAAGGAACAAAACAAAGGAAAGAAAGCGCAAATTGGCGGAGGTGGAGGAAATGGCCTCGCGGCTCAGCTAGACAATATGTTGGCGGAAGCAAAGATTGAACCGGAACTTATTGCAAGTTTGGGTGATGGTATGCGTTCTTTCAGTACACAAGCTAAGGACTTGTCTGACGTGACCTCTGCGGCATCTGCTTCAAGTGAGTATGCTCAGTCGTTGAAAAAGGCTTCTGATAAAGTAAGTGCTTTATCAGATACTTATGCGCAGGCCTCTGAAACCCTAACCGGTTTGACAGATTATGCAAAAGATGGTGCATCTGCTGGAGAACAATTGCAAAAGATGTCCAATAATCTTCAATCGCTTAATGGCATGTATGAGCTCCAATTGCAAGAAATGGAGAAAACGCGTGTTATGTTTGGTGACATGAGTGCTTTGGTTAAAAACCTCGCTGACTCAGTTGAAGATACAAAAGCATACAAGGAAAATATCGCTGAGTTGTCTAAGAATCTTAAGACACTTAACAACGTGTATAGCAACATGTTGAACGCAATGGGAACTGCCCGTCAGTAATTGGATATTCTAAGTATTAACGCTGCTCTGTAGAGTATTAGGAAGCATTAATTAACTTTAAAAACCACAAGGAAAATGGCAGGCGGAAAGGAAACCCCCAGACAGAAAATGATCGGTATGATGTACTTGGTACTTACCGCTCTACTTGCATTGAACGTATCTAAGGACATTTTGGACGCATTCATTCAGATTGATGATGGATTAAACGTAACCAATAATGTCTTGAATGAAAAAGCAGCGGCAACATTAAAATCTCTTCAAGAACCTAAAAAGGAAGATGCAGAAAAGGCGAAGCCTTTTGCTGCTAAGGCACTTGAGGTAGAACAATGGAGTGCTGAAGTAATGAAGTACATTGAAGAGATGAAGGCCCGTGTAATGGCCGCTTCTCATAATGGAAATGCTGATGGTACCGGATATGAAGAATACATGAAGGATGGTAAAGCCATTCCTCCGGGAACTTTGAATGAAGATGGAAAACCGGTTATTAGCAAAAAAGATGAGAACCAAAACAACACAACATTGTTAGTAGGTCCAAATCCAGAATCTCCACGTACAGATCCTTTCTCTGCTAATGAATTGAGAAATAAACTGACTTCTTTTAAAGATAAGTTGGTTGGTATTTCTGTCGCTAGAGCTGATAGTAGCGGTAATAATTTTCAATTGACGGATGACGTTAAGGCTTCTATTGAGAAAACATTTGGTTTTCCAGAAGGCGTGGATCATGATGGTAAACCAGCATCTTGGGAAACTCACAATTTTTACCACATGCCTTTAGTGGCGGTTATTGCAAGCCTTAGTAAGATTCAGACGGATGTTATGAACTCTAAGAATAACGTTATGACTGCCTTGGCGCAAGGTATTAACGTCAATGACCTTAAGTTCACTGATGTTACTGTAGCTGTGGTTCCACAGCAGAGTTATGTAATTAAAGGTGACGAGTATAGTGTAGAGGTTTTCTTGGCCGCGTTTAATAAAACAAGTCAAACAAAAGTATACATGGGGGGAGCGTATAATGGTGAAACAAAACCAACACCATCCACTTTTACCCCTTCCGGTGAAGGAATTGCTTCCAATTCGGAAGGTAAATGTGTATTTAAAACCGGAACAGGTAGTCTTTCTTTGGGACCACACGGTTACACAGGGCAAATCGCATACACGAAAAATGGTAAAGAAGAATACATCCCATTTGCAACACCACCATTCTTTGTAGGTGAAGCTGCGCTGGTAGTATCGCCTACTAACATGAACGTATTCTATCGTGGTTTAGATAATCCGGTGGAAATTTCTGTTCCAGGTGTTGATAAGAGTGCTATTAAGGCATCTATGGAAGGTGGTTCTATCTCAGGTCCGGGAGCTGATGGAACTTACAATGTGAAGCCGGGTGAAGGTAAAGAAGCGACCATTCGCGTGACTGCGAAAATCAATGGAAAGGACACTCAAATGCCCGCGAAGAAATTCCGTGTTAAGAGCATTCCAGATCCGGTGCCATCATTTGGTGGAAAGAAACCTTCTGATAACACCATTTCTTCAGGTGAGTTGACTGTTGCATCTGGTATCAAAGCAGCTATGGAGAACTTCGATTTTCCGGTTACAGCTACTGTTACCTCTTTCAATCTTTCAATTTATGTAAGTGGTAGTTGGAAAGATTTTAAGTCCAATGGGCGTGAGTTGTCTCCTGATGGTAAGGCTGCTTTGAGTCGTCTGAAAAAAGGAGAAAAATTCTATTTGGAACAAATTATGTGCAAAATGCCTGATGGTACTGAAAGAAAACTTTCAGGTATTGGTTTGAGAGTATCATAAAGTAATACGGAAAATCATGAAAAATCGTAAGTTTCTTTTTCTCGTTTTGGCTCTAGTAGGATTCATTTCTGCGCAAGCACAAAGTGGTGAACAAACTGCTTTGGACGGAGCCTATGTACGTGAAACAAACATGACTCGCAAAGTCATTCCTTATCCTTCCTTGAGAGAGGCGGATGTTATGTGGTCTAAAAGAGTTTGGGTTAAGATTGATTTGCGTGAAAAAATCAATCATCCGTTGTATTATCCTTTGGATAATCTCGGTGACCGCAAATGTTTGTTTGACGTTATCAAAGAGGGCTTACAGTCTGAATCTATAACCGCTTATATAGATGGACCTGCCGGAGAACGTGCCGATGAGTTCCGTTATGGTGTAGATAAAGGCGTTGCCGATTCTTTGCTTAGTCCTGTTGTAATCCGAATGGTCGAAAGTTTAGACGATGATGGCTCACCTCCGGTAGCTACTCCGACTCCAGACCCTGTAAAGGCCCAAGACATAACAGCATACAAGCTCAAAGAAGACTGGATTTTCGATAAGCAACGTTCCGAGCGTTATGTAAGAATAATTGGTATTGCACCCGTTGTGCGTCCAAAGGCTGAAGATGGAACTGAAAAAGAAGGTGACAAGGATTTGTTTTGGTTACATTATCCAGAATGCCGTTATGTGTTTAACAACTACGATGTCTTTAATGCACACAACACCGCTCAACGGATGACTTTCGATCAGTTGTTCCAATTGAGAATGTTCCATGGATACATTATCAAGGAAGATAATAACTACAACCGACTTATTCAGGAGTACAAACTTGGAATAGATGCTCTTTTAGAAAGTGAGAGAATCAAAAACGAATTATTTACAATGGAGCACGACTTGTGGCACTATTGAGATATCCAATTTGAATCATATTGAAAAGCCCCTTTAATAAGGGGCTTTTTTCTTTCATCTATTCGATCAACTTACTTAATCAAATTGACCGTTTTCACGTTGCCATCTTTAGAAGTATATGTAATGGTTGTTTCTTCAATTCTATCACCGGTTGATATGATTACTTTGTCTCCATCGTAGTCATCGAGACGCGATAATTTCTCCTGACGCAATTCTCCTGTTCGTTTCATCAGTTGAGTCTCACCTGATGTTGAAACTGCTAAAAGAAAATCTTCTTTGCCTGTTTTGAAATTTGTAATGAAACAAGCGGCAAAGGAACCGCCCTTCCATCCAATTGTTTTTTTACCATCGACACCAAAGTTGTATAAGAAATCATCTCCGCCAGTAAACAGCAAACGGTATTTTTTATCCTTATCATAATCCGCTACATGTAGCGGTGATAATATGGGCGGCTTTGGAACTATAGGAAATCCCGTTAAGTCATGGCCATTGCGATCAATAATGTAGAGTGCCTTTTCAGTTGTGAATGCATACTGAAGCCTATTGTTTTTTAATGCGTCTATCTGGGTGACTTCCCCCAGTACCTCACCATTTATTTTCTTTTTCCAAAGCAAAGAGCCATCATTGGCGTATAACTGGAGTTCGCCATCAGCATTTTGTGTCAACTTCTCTTTTTGTTGGGTATTATGATTAGTTACTGTCCAATTGCGTTGTGCGGTATTTGTTGTTACAACCTCTATGGATTCTTGATGTTGAATCGTCTGTGTTGAAGTTGTGATTGCCTCATTGCTCGTTCTTGGTAGATGAATTTGAACTAAGTATTTGTTGCCTTTAAAATGTTCAACCCCCGCAGCCAAGTATTCACTTCCGTCAAGCATTCTTATCAAACCCGTTGGCAACGGAGAAGTATAGTATTCTGTTTGGTATACAAATCGGCCTTCTTCATGATTCATTTGGCCTGAGATATTTTTATAGATATTGCTTTCGCTGAATGGCTCTACGATGTTGGATAAGGGCAAAAGGTCTTTCATTTCAGTAGCCAGAAAGACGATATCGTCCACTTGTTTGATGTAGTTGAATTCCACCAAGAAGGATTGTGGTTTGTTCCGCTCAAAAAGTTGCGGATAATTTAGACGGTGAATTCCATTTGTGTTAGCTGCATTGTCGCTTGCTAATAATGGCTTCAACTTACTAGTTACATCAGTACTATCCTTGACTCCAAGGAACATTACCTCGCATGAAGTACTATCGTTGATATCAATAATAGCCGTTCCCCATTCGCCACTACGCCAGGATAGTAAGAGATCATTCAAGTCACAGGCGCAAGTGTCACCATAGTCTTTCCATGCCTGGTTCCAAAATTTTATAGCTTCACTTTTACTGTGAAAGTCTTCATGTTTCTTCCAGCCTGATTCAAAATCATTGTAACTATATACATCCAAAAATGAAATGTTGGACGGAAGCACCTTAACTACTTGAAGGTCTTGATTACTTTTTTCAGTAAGGCTAAATGAACTAGTGGAAGGGTTATTTAGAATGGCATACCCACTTAACGAAACTGCACCATCCGTAGTTATCGGATCCAGTATCATCCATTCTCCAGACTCCAGGCTAAAGAAAAAGTGAAGAGGGATATCAGCGCTCATGGATTGACGCGCTTCTGCAAAATTGGTCTGGGACGACAACAAGTCTTTCTTTTCGGTACGAATTATAATGTCCTCCATTACAGCATTGCTTGTAGCAATAACCAAGCAATTGGCTAACACTGCATATTGCCATTTTGTGCCTTGATGTATGGTCACATTTTTAAAAGAACGACTTGAACTAGCAGCACCCCATTTCTTCATTAGTGCGTTGGCGGTTGCGCTGGCGTCATTTTCAGGAAGTCCTAGACTAAGCATCCATGTATCACCGCGCAATTGATGGGTGGAGGCAAAAACAAAATTGTTCTGGCTCAGTACCTCGTTCCATCGTTCATCCGCTCCTTTCAGAGAGTCTAGCGAGGCAATGACATTTATCCAAGACGAGACTGGGTTCATAGAAATGCCAGCGACCTCGATTTTATTCGAAGATAAATCTCTCAATAATGGCATGTAGGTTTTTAAGGAAGCTCCAACTTTTCCCTCAAGAATGACAGAGCAGTTAGGAGAAACGACCGCATAAGGATCAGCGAACTGTGAATCGCCTTTAGTTAGTTTAAAGTAGATATAACCAATGAAGCCAATGCTGGCTGCGATGAGTGTGTATTGAATAATCTTCTTATACAAAATGAAGAGATTTACAGTTGATTGGCGAAGTTAAATTCCGCGATGCCCCGAGAAAGTGGACCGCAGGTTTGTTCATGAACAGTAGAATGTTCAACCCAAATAGATTGCATGGAATGGTTTGTCCCAATCGAAGCATCATTGTACATTTGCCACCTCAAAAAAATACACAATGGCAACTACTACCGCTGATATCTCTAACGGTTTGTGTTTCAAGATGGACACACACATTTATAAAGTGATTGAATTCTTACATGTAAAACCCGGTAAAGGTCCGGCTTTCGTTAGAACTAAAATTAAGAACCTGAATAACGGTAAAATCATAGACAAGACTTTTAACAGCGGTGTCGCTATTGATGTCGTGCGCATTGAAACGCGTGAATACCAATTTCTTTTCAGAGACGACCAGTACAACTTCATGAACTTGGAAGACTTTGAGCAAATCAGTATTCCTGAGGCAATGATTAATGCTCCAAAATTTCTCAAAGAGGGGATGAAGTGCATTGTGCTTTTTAACACGGAGGACGACACCCCAATGAGCTGTGACCTTCCACAATATGTGGAGTATGAAATTACCTATACTGAACCTGGCATCCGTGGCGATACCGCTACGAATGCTATGAAGCCGGCTACGCTTGATATTGGTGTAGAGGTAAGAGTACCCTTGTTCATCAACGAAGGTGATACCATCAGAGTTGATACAGCCAGTGGGGCTTATCACGAACGTGTTAAGAAATAGAACCGTATAAAATTTGAATTCATAAAAAGGCGCTATTCAGCGCCTTTTTTTCTTGTTAATCTGTGTAAAAAGCCATATCCTCTAGGCAAGCAGAATTTTAACATTTTACCTGTTTGTGTTAATTTCGGCTTTTTATGAAAGAGAGGTATATCCGTTTACTCATGTTGGTAGGTATTGTGGCCATAATTGGTCTTATAGCTATTCAATCTTATTGGGTGAGCAATACTTATACCCTGCGGGAGCAAGACTTCTCAGAAGCCGTCTCAAAAGCCTTGAGTGATGTCTCAGTTTGGCTTGAGGAGGAAGAAATCAAGGAGCGACACGATCAGAATTTTTCTTATTCCTCTTCTTTTTGGCAAGCAAAAAAGGATAGCCTCCACATGCAGGTGGAAAGGGGCTCAAAAGCTGCGTCTAGTCAAAGCCTTCCTAAAGGAGACAACTTGGAAAACGTGAACGCGGTTGAAGGCGGTGGTCTCGAGGAGCAGCAAGAGATACTCTCTCAATCCGGTATTTTGGATGACATCATGGATGGGCTTTATGACTTAAATATCTGTCAGGCCATCACAGAACGTGTGGATACTTTGCAGCTTGATTCATTAATTGGCATTAAACTGAAAGAACAAGGGATTAAGGCTGAGTACGTTTTTGGAGTTTACAATCGTTTCAGAAAGCCTGAAATTATGCTACCAAAGGCGGAGGAATTCAACGTAAATATTTTGACACAGGGTTATAAAATCCAACTCTTTGCTACCAACGATTTGACCTCAGATGTTAACTATTTGCGCGTCTATTTTCCGCACCAGCGGGGCTATTTGATAAAGAGTATGTGGGTGATGTTAGCCACCTCTGCTGTTCTTTTGATTATTATAATGGTGTTGTTTTCATATGCCATAAATACCATCTATAGACAAAAGAAACTCAGCAATATCAAAAACGATTTCATCAACAATATGACCCATGAGTTGAAGACACCTATATCAACCATTTCATTGGCTTGCGAGGCGTTGCATGACCCTGACATGCGCAAAAGTGACAGCGCTATGAATTCCTACTTGGGAATGATTAGAGATGAAAATAAGCGGTTGGGCGTTCTGGTAGAAAGCGTTTTACGAACTTCCGTTTTTGAGCAAGGAGAGATGAAGTTGCAAGTGCAACCGGTCAATATTCATAACGTCATTGAGCAAGTCATTTCTAATATCGATATTCAGATTAAAAAGAAAAAGGGTGATATAGCCACACATCTTGATGCCTCTGAGCCGGTGGTGCAAGGTGATTTGCTGCATATTACCAATGTGGTATATAACCTCATTGATAATGCCATCAAATACTCCGAGACTGAGCCGCATATAGATATATATACGCGTGATGAAATGGCGGGCATTGCCATAGCATTTAAAGACAACGGCATAGGTATTAGTAAAGAAAATCAGCGAAAAGTATTTGACAAACTTTACCGGGTACCTACCGGCAACATACACAACGTAAGAGGCTTTGGGCTTGGCCTAAGCTATGTTCATGGTATAGTAACCAAACATGGTGGTACGGTTGAGGTCGAAAGCGAATTGAAAAAAGGTAGCATATTCACAATACATTTACCATATAAGTATGAAAAGGAAAACTAAAGTTCTTCTCTGTGAGGATGATCCAAATTTGGGAACACTTCTAAAAGAATATCTAAATGCCAAAGGTTTTGACACAGAGTTGGCGACAGATGGGGTAGAGGGAACAAAAATGTTCAAGCGCAGCTCGTATGATTTCATCTTGCTAGATGTGATGATGCCACTCAAAGATGGCTTCACGCTGGCCAAAGAAATCCGTGAAGAAGACAAGCATACCCCTATACTTTTCCTTACAGCTAAAAGCATGAAGGAAGACACCTTGGAAGGCTTTAAATCGGGAGGAGATGATTACATTACAAAGCCCTTCAGTATGGAAGAGTTGCTTGCGCGAATCAACGCGATTTTGCGTAGAACATCGGCATTGCCGGAAGAAGGTGAGCAGACCGTTCAATACAAAATTGGGCTATACAGCTTTGATTATAACAAGCAGAAACTTATCTCTCCCAGTTCAGAGGTAAAGCTTACTACCAAGGAGAATGAATTGCTTTATCTTCTTTGTAAGAACAAAAACAATATCATGGAGCGTAGCTATGCACTCAAAGCTATTTGGGGTGATGATAACTACTTCAACGGTCGTTCCATGGATGTTTACATCGCCAAATTGCGCAAGCACTTGAAAGAAGATGAAGGTGTAGAAATTCTTAATATCCACGGAAGGGGCTTTAAGCTACTTTCTCCTCAATAGAATGAGCCTTCAAGGTTTATTTAAGGAGTTTCTAGAATAAACAAAAAGAGCGATTCGCTACGAATCGCTCTTTTTTATCAAGTTCTTTTTACTCTTAATTCAAAGCGAAGCGTTTGAATTCAGTAACTGTCAAATCTTTGTCGGCAGTTTTCAGGTATTGAGAAACTGAAAGTTTGCTGTCTTTAATAAACTCTTGGTTTAGCAAAGTGCTTTCTTTAAAGAATTTGTTCAAGCGACCCATAGCAATTTTCTCCGCCATATCAGCAGGTTTGCCTTCGTTGATAGCTTGTTCTTTACCTATTTCGATTTCTTTTTGCTTTACATCTTCAGGAACTGAAGACTCGTCCACACTTACAGGAGCCATTGCGGCAACTTGCATGGCTACGTCTTTGGCCATATCATCACCTGCAGCTTTGTTGAAACCAACGATTGCGGCAAGTTTGTTACCCGGATGGTTGTATGCATACACTTTCTCAGCGCTAACCACACCATAATTTGAAAGCTCAATTTTCTCACCGATTTTACCGATTTCTTCAGTGATTTTGTCACCAATAGTTTGATCAGTACCGGCATACTTAAGTGCTTTCAAATCTTCCAATGTAGCAGGTTGTGCAGCGATAGCCGTATCAAGAATGTTGTTAGCCACTTGACCGAAAGCTTCGTTTTTGGCAACGAAGTCAGTTTCGCAGTTCAACACGATGATTACACCGCGTTTGCCACCATCCACAGATTTGGCAAGGATAAGTCCTTCAGAAGCCTCACGGTCACTGCGGTTAGCAGCTACCTTTTGACCTTTTTTGCGAAGCAAATCAATAGCAGCATCAAAATCGCCATTGGCTTCTACCAATGCTTTTTTGCAGTCCATCATACCAGCACCGGTAATAGTGCGGAGTTTGTTTACGTCTGCGGCAGTAATGTTCATGGTTTAAATAAAATAATTCTTGTTGTACAAATAATGATTGAAAAGAAGAGAATCTTACTTAGAAAAGCTTTATGCTTCCGTTTCTTCTTTCTTAGCTTTTTTACCGCCTTTGTCTTCGCTTGTGGCTTCTTTGTCTTTGTCAGACTTGCGCTCGCTCAAACCTTCGGCAATACTCTCGATAACGATATCAAGAATTTTGCTGATGCTCTTTGTAGCATCATCATTAGCAGGTATAGCGAAATCTACCTTGCGAGGATCACTGTTGGTGTCCACCATTGCAAATACAGGAATACCAAGGCGATGTGCCTCAGCAACAGCGATGTGCTCTTTCATGATATCTACTACAAAAAGCGCAGCAGGCACACGGTTCATATCGGATATAGAGCCCAATACCTTGCTCATTTTTGCATGCATGCGGGTCAACTGCAGACGCTCGCGTTTGCTAAGTGTAGCAGCAGTTCCATCCGTTTCCATCTTCTCAATAGAAGACATTTTGCGAACTGCTTTGCGGATAGTTACGAAGTTAGTAAGCATACCGCCTGGCCAACGTTCTGTAACGTAAGGCATTCCAATTGCACTTACCTTTTCGGATACGATTTCTTTCGCTTGTTTTTTAGTTGCAACGAAAAGGATTCTTTTTCCTGATTTTGCAATTTGCTTCATCGCATGTGCAGCCTCATCCAGCTTCACAATTGTCTTGTTCAGGTCGATGATATGGATTCCTTTTTTCTCTCCGAATATATACGGAGCCATGTTTGGATTCCATTTGCGGCTCAGGTGACCGAAGTGAACACCTGCATCCAGCAATTCGTCAAATGTAACTTTTGCCATTTATTCTATTTATAATTCTTGTTTACTTTCTCTATAAGTCAATCCTTTGGTAGTTTCCGAAATGATTTTTGCACTTTTGAAAAATCACGCACCGCGGTCTTCCGCAAATCCGGCTTTTGTTGCCTTCGGTAAGTCCAAAAAATTTGGATGCTAAACAAGCTGTTCCAAATCCAGCGGTTAACGCTTGGAGAATTGGAAACGCTTACGTGCTTTTTTCTGACCGAACTTCTTACGCTCAACCATACGCGGGTCACGCGTAGTCAAACCTTCTGTTCTCAGAACCGATTTCCACTCGGGGTTGATTTCTATCAAAGCCTTACTGATTGCCAAACGCAATGCCTCAGCCTGACCGGTGATACCACCGCCATCCAAGTTTGCTTTGAAGTCATATTTGCCATCAGTTTCAGTAGCTTTGAAGGATTGGTGCACTTTGTACTGCAATACCAAGGTTGGGAAATACTCTTTGTAATCCTTTCCGTTGATAGTAAAACTACCAGAACCTTCGCTGAGATAAACACGCGCTACGGCTGTTTTTCTTCGTCCTGAAGTATTTGTGTATTCGGCCATTGCTCTTTACTTTCTTGTAATGAAAAAATCTTATCTGGTTACTTTGTGCGCTACTGGTTGTTGCGCAGTTTGATCGTGCTCTGCTCCTGCATACACATATAGGTTGCGATAAACTGCACGACCTAAACGGTTTTTAGGAAGCATTCCGCGTACTGCCATTTCAATCATAGCTGTTGGGTGCTTGGCCATCGTTTCAGTTGGAGTAGCAAAACGTTGACCACCCGGATAGCCCGTGTAACGGATGTATTGTTTCTCTGTCCATTTGCTGCCGGTAAGCGCAACCTTTGCAGCATTCACTACAATTACATTATCACCACAATCAGCGTGAGGAGTGAAATTGGTTTTGTGTTTACCACGAAGCAAATAAGCGATTTCGCTTGAAATACGACCCAAATTTTGGCCTTCGGCATCCACCACCAACCATTTTTTATTGGCAGTTTCTTTATTACCGGAGATGGTTTTATAACTTAAAGTATCCATTGCTATTGATTACGAGCAGTTTTCCTTTTTTGAAAAACGGGCTGCGAAAATACTACCAATTTTATTCTGTGCAAGTACTTTTCAACAACCCAATGAAGATTTTATGTTATTCTGCTGTTTTACAGGTTGTTTAAATAGCAAAACGGTGGGAAATTTCCCACCGTTTTAGCCTTAGTTCTTATGCTAATTTCTATTTCTGAATAATAAGGGAACGGTGTTCTACCTTACCATTACTAAGTATTTGAACATGATAGTGACCTTGCGCGAGTTCGCTCACATTCATAAGGTAGCTATTTCCATTCGCTATAATGGCTTGTTCTGCAATAACACGTCTTCCCATATTATCTAAAACGATTATCTGGAAGTTGGAGTCAAAACCTTTATTCAAGATAGAAACCTGATTTTTTGCTGGGTTCGGGTAAAGAACCAAAGTCGTAGGACTCTCAATTTCCCCAACATTTATTTCATAATCGCAAGTGCCATCATCAATTGTCGCTTGAGGGTTGTAATTGATTGCCTGCGGATCCGTACAGCCATAAACGCCTGCAACAGAACAGTTCTCGGATAGCGGAGCAGAAGATAATGGTGAGCAGTCTAATGTGTTTGAAGTTACTTGGACGACTACTTGAACCCCAATTGGGAATGGTCCCATAGTAACTGAACCCATGAGACTCATTACTTGCTGCTGGTTGTTATAGCTGTTGGTAATGGTATAAGGAGCACCGTTGCCAAGAGCGTTCAAGTCAATATCTACGTAGAAGTTGTTGAGATCGCCTTGCATACAATAGCTATCGTACATGACTGTTGGCCACAAGCAAGTAAACACGCATGAACCGTCATCTTGTGTTGCAAGTGGATTGTAGTTCAGAGCAGTTGGATTGGTACAGCCTGATATTACGCTGTAGTTGCAAGAACCGTCATCGACTGTTGCCGTTGGGTCGTAATTGTTGGCATCCGGATCTGTGCAGCCTACGCAAGAGATATACTCACATGTGCCGTTGTCAACGACAGCGGTTGGATTATAGTTACAAGCATCCTCATCCATACAACCGGCTTGAGTGTTGTAAATACATGTTCCATTATTTACTGTGGCCAGAGGATTGTAGTTTAAGGCCGTTGGATCAGTACAACCGAGAACTACATTAGTAGGACTGCAACCGTTATATGGAGGAAGCTGGCCATTGCAAACATTGTAAGGATCCGAAGATGGTGCTCCTGAAATATCACCGCAGTCATATCCCCAAGTAGCACAATTGAAGTTTACCAATTCACCATCCCATTCATAGAAACTATTGTCAGCAAATCCATCACCAAGCCAAGTGGTAACACCTATGCTGTGTTGGTTACCGAGGCAGTCACAAATGGTGGTTTCATTATTACAGTTACCGGTTGAGAAGCCATAAAGAGGTGAGGTAGAACCATCGCTGTTGGTGTAGTAGACTACGTAATTGGTATTTGGCTGAAGATTGAACAAGTCACCCATATCACCACTTTCCCACTGATTGTCAAAAGCATCAATAACTTCAAAGGCTCCACCATTAGCAGAAAGATGAAGTGTACCTACGACACAATCACCTGTATAATTAAATACAAATGAAATGTGAGGAGTAACTGGTTCTCCTTGCACGCTTACACATGGTTCGTTTGAAATAGACATTTGTAGATTCTGGCAAGAAACTTCGGGACCCACACAAAAATCGGTAGTGTATTGGAAGGAATATGCATCACCGTTTTGCTGGAAGAAATATTCTTCATTTACATAATCATAAACACCAAATTGACCGTCAGCTGCGCATCCGTCATAGCTCATACCATCTCCGGCCGAATCATAGATGCTATATGAATAACAACCTGCAGGAAGGCACATTTGAATTTCATAGAAGGTATAATCAGCCGTAAAAGTTCCTTCTGGAATTTCTACCACTAAATCACCACCATCATTAAAGACAGCGATGCTTACCTCTTCAGGATAACAATCGGTGAGGACATCAAGACTTACCATATAACAGCTCTCAGGAATACAACCGCTTGCCGGAGGAATATTTCCAGCGCAAGTTCCATAAGGGTCATAAGCAATATATCCTTCTTCTAATTCATCACCACAGTCAAAGCCCCACATAACACAATTGAAATCTACCGGTAAGTTGGGGTTTTGAGCCCAGAAATAGGTTCCATCATCCAAAGAACCATCACCGAGCCACGAAAGAGCTTCAATTGGCAATTGAGTTCCAGCACAGTCGCAAATTGTTTCACCGCTGCCACATGGCAAGGCATCAAAAGTGGTAGTAGGAGATGCTGCACCGTTATTCAATACGTAGTACACTACATAATTGGAGCCTTGATAAGGGAAAAATAAACCGATTGGAACTCCACTGGTGATGTTGTATGCGGAAAGATCAAGATATTCGTATGCTCCACCATCCACTGAGGTATAAATTCCTGCTACTGTGCAAGCACCGGTGAAAGTAGGTGTAATGTCTCCGGTAGGCTGTGGTTCTCCGTTAATTGTTTCGCAACCTGTATCTGTATAGTTAATGTTTAAGTTTGAACAAGTGGGTTGATTACAATTTATAGTCGTATAGGTATACGTAGACGAAATAGAGCCATTGGTAAGCTCAAAGTAATATTGATATTGTGTGTTGCTCAAGTTCAATAGCATTCCGATAGGCGTTCCGGAAGGATAAGTTCCTGGAAGAACAGCCTCTTCCCATCCGTTTCCGGTGTTTGACCAAAACGAAGCGACATCGCAGGTACCTGTATAATTTACGGTGAAATAAACTAGGTTGGCGTTGCCTTCACAACCTGCGCTTTGATAAGACACTGAAGTTATGTTGCACGTTGGTGTGTTGCAATTAATGGAAGTGTAACTATATGTTTGCGATAAAGTACCATCAGAAAGCTCAAAGTAATATTGGTAAACCGTGTTGCTTAAATTAAGTAGCATTCCGATTTGTTCGCCTGATGTAAAGTCACCGGTTAAAACAACTTCTTGCCAACCTGTGCCGGTATTAATCCACATAGATGCTACGTTACAAGCCCCGGTATAGTTCACTGTAAAATTCACCAAATTGGACGTTCCCTGACAACCCGCACTTTGATGAGTAACCGAAGATATGTTGCAAGCAGCCGGACACTGTGAAGTGGTTAACACGTAATCATTACTTTCTACTTCATTGCTTAACACAAAATTGAAAGTGTATTGTGTATTGTCAACACCAAGATAGAGGCCTATGGTTTGGCCCGATGTATAGGTGTTTGTAAACTCAAGATATTCCCAACCATTTATGGTGGTATAGGACCAAGCACCTATCACCGTGCATGCCCCTGTATAGTTCACTACAAAATTGATTAATTGATCTTGGCCAACACATCCCATATTGGTTGCGGTAACCGAGGTAACGGCACAGGTGTTGGCACAGGCTGTATTTTGTGTAATCGTAACAGGAGTCGTTGTGCTATTACTTCCACAAGGATTGCCAGAGCTGACATATTGGTCAAGTAATAGTCGAACCGCACCCGTAAGAGTAGAAGTCCAAGTAATTGATGACTGCAAGCCACAACCATCATCGTTGTGAGCCAGTAATACTCCGGCTGGTGTGTAAAGACTTAGTTGGGTGTCATAAGAGGCACCGCATGATGCGAAAGTATATGAAGCACCTTGGCATACATTCACATTCACATATTCTCCAGCCCACATATTGCCAACTGTGACTGTATTGCCGACACCGGTTGGAGTGGCATTTACATCATATACCACGTTGTCATTAGGACATGCACCGGCTTGGCAATTTGAAGTGGTCAAAGAGTATGTATTGCTTTCAACACCATTGCTCAATACAAAATAGTATGAATAAGTGGTATTGCTGTATGCGAGGTACAACGGAATGGTTTGGCCGGAAGTGTATGTAACGGTAAAATCAACATACTCCCATCCGTTGGCCGTGGTATAAACCCACATGCCATCAATGGTGCAAGCCCCACTATAATTAGCTATGAAATTGAACAGATTGTCACTGCCAATGCAACCACCGTTGGTTGCTGTCACTGAAGTAAAAGAGCAGATATTTGGACACGCAGTGTTTTGAGTTATTGTTACCGGGGTGCTTGTTGAATTACTACCGCACTGATTGCCACTGCTTATATATTGATCCAATAACAAACGAACGGTACCAGTCATGGTAGCTGTCCATGTAATAGATGATTGTAATCCACAGCCATCATCATTATGCGCTAATAGAGTTCCCGAAGAAGAATATAGTGTTAGTTGAGTATCGTAGGTAGCTCCGCAAGAAGCGAAAGTATATGAAGCACCTTGGCATACGTTTATATTGAGGTATTCACCTGCATAAACGTTGGAAACGGTAAGGGTATTTCCAACTCCGGTGGGTGTTGCATTTACATTGTAAAGGACATTGTCGTTTGGGCATCCGTCAACATCCGGAGCACAGCTTCCTATTTGCTCCACGCTTAAGGTAACACAACTTGAGTTGCTCTGGCAGTTGTATAAATCCACTAATATGTGAATAACACCATCCATATTGGAAGTCCATTGGATGATAGAACCACCATTTGCATCAGCACAACCATCATCATTATAAGCGAGATAGGTTCCGGTTGAGCTATAAAGGGTGATTTGTGTATCCCAAGTTGTGCCACAAGTAGAGATTTCATAAGTCACACCGTTACACACCGTAGCGGTATAATGTTCACCACCATAAGCACACGTGGTGGATGCAATATCTCCGTTAAAAGTGGTGGAAAGATCTGCCCAATAGGTGTTGTTGTTTGAACATTGTGCACTCGACCGTGAAGTAAAGAACAGAGAGAGCGACAACAATACGAGGGAAAGAACAATAGTAAAGTTTCTACTCATACTTGAAAAATTAGATATTAATTGTAAAAAATCAAAAGCGAGCGAAAGTAGGCAAAGAGTCTATTATGGTAATAAAAATATACGAGCAGTCAATTGTTTGTTTTAATCTATCTAAACGAGCCGACTTGTTCTTCATTTGATTCAATGATTTCTACTTGTTTCAAACAACTCAAGTGGTCTATTTAAGAGCGTTAAAACTTCCGAGATAGAAACCGTTTATATAGCATAGATTACCTTTTACTGCTAAATGATGGCCGAAGCCATAATTGAATAAAGGCACTCGAAAGATTAACTCATCTTTATCTTAAATGATTAGTGGTTTAACAACAATAAATTTTATACTACCATGAAAGAAATGAACGACAAAATCCAAGCTGGGCAAGGGCTATGGATATTCAATGACAAGTGAATAGCATAAATGTTAGTAAAGCAAAAGGGGTATGTAATCGATTACATACCCCTTTCTAATTCCGGTTTTTAAAATTGCACTATCGTGTGACCATCATTTTTTCAGTAATCACTTGACTTGTGGTTGTAAACTCTATCAAATACATTCCGTTGGCAAGCGGACTGCTGAATGTGATTATCGTGTTTAGGGAGCCGTCAACGGAGTATCGGGTGGTATAAACAACCCTACCCATTCCATCCATGATTTTGACATAAACATGAGGCGATGTAATACCGGTCAAATTCAAATTGACCATATCTCCTACGTTCGGATTAGGATAAACTTCCGCCTTGATGGTGCTGCTGCTGTTAAAGGTACTTAAGGTTTCATTAGCAGACTCGGTTATCATGCCTGCTGGAGCAGTCCCATTTACAGCGATAACGTGTGGATTGCCCCACTCTCCATTTTGGGTGCCAAATTTTGGTCTCCAGCGCACGTTCCAGTATCCCATACCGGAGTTTCCAGCAAGTGGAATATTACTAAATACATAGTTAAGAGATATGCTCGCAGTCGCAGAACTAATAGTCCTTACAAAAGTTTCTAGATTTTGTGGATTAGCACCAGCACAATTGCTTACGGGTGTGAATTCAACGCTATAGCCGGTAACACCGCAGATGCTTCCTCCTACAGGAACACCTTGCAAATAAGAACTGCGATAAAGGGTCGCGCCATTTTCACAACGTTGAGTGCTTCTTACCTCTACTGCCGGGTGGTCTGAAATAGTGATTGCGCAGGCCGATGGATTAGAAACTTGAATAGTTTCGTTTTGCCCCAAACCATTAGTCAAAACATAATTGGAAATAAGGCCAACCGTATATGTTCCGCCATATTGCAACTGTAATGAGGTTTGACCTAATGTAATTGGATTGGCGCTTGTAGTTGTAGTCGTTGTTACCCCTTGTGTAAAACTGTATGTTGTGGTTGTCGATCCTGTAACTGTTGATTTAAACGCGGTGCACAAACCATAAGGTGCAGAAGTTCCACAACTTGGAATACGCAACTGTTGCAGGCAAATGGAAAACGGCCCAGCTGTTCCATTCAATGAACCCACAGCCACACGATAGACTAAGCCGGCAGTAAGCCCACCGAAATTCAAAATCTCATTACCGGTTACCGTTAGGTTTTCGTCATTCAGAAGCGTTGTAGCATTTTCATTGTACAGGTAAATTTTCGCATCAATTACGCTGCTGTTCACTTTTATACTTACTCCATTAGAAATGGCTGTAAACTGATACCAAACATCTGTTGAGCCAGTCGTAGGATTTATCGTTGCTCCTGATGTGGTTCCTTGAACATTATAACAGTTTGGGTAAACATAATTGAGAGAAGAAAGCACGGGGTTATTAGGTGCAGGGTTATCGTTGCCCGGTGTAGGGCATGTTTCTTCAGCTACCCCGTTACAATTGTTATCTATACCATCTCCGCAAACATCAATAACTCCCGGATGCACAGCACTATTGTTGTCATTACAATCACCACCGGAAGTAGTCAAAGAGTAGCCTGTTGGAATACTCGATCCATAGCAAACGGTCGTGCTTCCATTATCGTAGCCATCAGCATCGAAGTCAATATACAATGTTGCAGATTGCCAAACAGCAATGTTGTTATCATCACAATCAGAACCCAATGAATTAGCTATATAACCTGCAGGAATGCTTGCACCATGACAAATAGCAGAAGCACTACCTACAGTACGTCCATCACCATCATTATCTACGTACAATGAAGTTGATTGCCACACATTCACATTGCTATCATTACAATCAATTCCAAGAGAAGAAGCTTTGTAGCCAACGGGAATGGAAGCTCCATAACAAACAGTTTGTGTTCCGTTTGTATAGTTGTCATTGTCACTATCAATATATAGCAATGCACTTTGCCATGTAGAATTATCACTTGGGGAACAATCCGTATTGTTGACTGAATAGCCCGAAGGAGGTGCACCAGCGTTTACGGCACAAACACTTGTTGCGCTGCCGGCACCATATCCGTCTCCATCCGTATCAGTATAAAAAGAATAGGATGCGTGCATTGTTGCATCATTTGGAGCGCAGTCACCGCTTCCACCAGTAGGCAAAGTAGAAGTCCATCCGGCACCCGGGCTTGAAGCTGCATCTTGCGTAGAGGTGTACCAACCATCGCTATCTGCATCCAAGTACCAAGTGGTAAGCGCTGCCGTCACGAAACGCCCCATATAAACATAGCCATTACCCAATGGTCCAGTCGTTTCAGTTGCCGAAGTATATTCTACCAAATCAGAAGCGGTATTCATACTACCTGGATAAAGATTCCAAACGCTTCCGGTATAAACCGCAGGCTGACTCGATGCTTCTGTGCCTACAACATCCCCAGTTGTTCCGTTGTATTTAGCGGCAATTGAGTATTCATAAGTACCGGTGGTACCTGAAGCATACATATTAAAATAGCGAGAGATATAATGGCCTGGAGAGCCCACACTCGCATGAACGCCATCAGTAACTCTGAATCCAATTGTGCGGGCTAAGCTATTGCTTGCAAAAGCCAAAGTGATAGGGCTGTACTCTGTAGTCGTTGTTGTTTCTCCTAAGGGGAACGTTATAGCTGAAGTCGCACCAGTTGGAAAAGCATAGCGCAAGGTGCCAGTGCTTGGGGTTAAGACCATGTTCGCTGTACTGAATCCACTTGTCGGAAAGGAAGTCACGCTTCCAAAAGTGACACTACCGGTACCTAAGCTAAGAAATCCTTTAACCAAATTCAATTCACCAATAGTCACATCTTGGGTGTTCATAAACAGTGTACCCCCGGCACCAAGCATATTTACATTAAGCTCGGTTATAGTCGTGTTATTAAATGTTCCATTTGGAATTGTTTGGTTTCCGGTTGCAGCATTAAACCGAAGAGTAGCCCAAGTTCCAGATGCATTGATAGTACCATTTGTTCTTGATATTGGTGTAGCACCGGTAAATGTGATTCCAGCCGACACGTTGTTGCCAAGTGTCAAAACACCATTGGTCAAGGTCAGCGTTCCGCTAATGGTCGGGTTGGGCGTTCCGCCACCGTTCGAAAATGTCACCCCAAGTGTGTTATCTATAATTACGTTGGTAGGCCCATTGCTCACTGGTAATTCATAATAGTTGGCGGTTTGAGCCGATGAGCCTTTGTACTCAAGTGTAGAGCCGACTGCCCAAGACGGAACAAAGCCACTGGCTGTTCCGCGAGAGCCTTGTAGTGATAATTTACCACTAATGGTTGAACTGGCACCAAAAGTTGTAGAGCTACCGGTTCCTGTGAAGCGTACCTCGCCACCGGCTTCAACAGTAACATTTGAAGGAGCATTAACATTACTTCCGAATATTAGCACAGCACCACTTTTTACCAAAATATTGCTACTACCGGCCAAAGTACCATTGATTGTCAAAGTTGCTCCGCTATTAAGCGTAATAGCCGCATTCCTTGTCAAGGTTTGTCCAGAAGCAACAGTTCCTGTTCCGGTCAAAACAAAAGGTCTTGAAAAATCAAAAGAGCGGTTAATTGTAAGTGCTCCAGTAGTAATTGTTGCTGAACCGCTGCTATTCATAGTCACGTCAGCCGAACCACCCACGGTAAACGAAGCAAGCGTCACACTCGTCACACTATTCATGTTTATAGTTAAAGAACCAGTAGAGCTGATAATAACCGCCCCACCAGTGGTAGGTTGGGCTGCCGGACTCGTCCAGTTAGTTGCACCAAACCAAGCCTTTGTTCCGTTTCCGCTCATCGTCTGAGCGTTGCTCATAACTCCTGTACACACCACTAGCAGCATCAACAAGAATCCTTCACGTAAAAATTTCATTTTGTTTTTTAAACTTTAAATAATTAAACAATTTACAATTCGAGAAAAGCCAACATGACAAACCACCTCAAGGGCGATTAATCTACCGAAGCAAAAACATCAATAACATCGTGATAAGGAAAGAGACTACCATACTCGGAAGAGGACAGCGTAGGGGGAAATACGTCCTCAACATTAGTTTTTCTCGGCCGCGAATATACCCCTGCTCGTTTTTGACTTTGCAACAAGTGGCCGCGATGCATGTTAAAATAACTAATCGTGCTCATAGAAAATTTGGGGACGGCCAACCAGCTTATTTTCATAAAACGCGATCAGTGGCATCATGCGTTGTCCTGATTCGCGATTTTTTATACTTGACTTTCATATCAAATTGCGATTCTCCTGTAATTCACCGAAACGGATTTAATTCGTATGAGACCATTGTGATTTAGGTTGATTTGAGGAATAAAAAAAAGCTGCCAATTTGATTGGCAGCTTTTCATAAAACGATTCCTGGACAATTTTCTATTTCAATTCTTTCGAGCCAATCATCACCGATACGCATCCTTCATGGTTGGATACCGTAGTCTGCTGAACCGGAACACGCAGTTTCACAATCAACTGCTGGGTATTGGCCATCTTAAAGTCGAACTTACCTGATGATTCAGAGTTCCCTTTAAAAACGGATTCGCCACTTGTGTCGGTTATTTCATAATCCACAGTTCCCAGAATAGGGTGGGCACAAACCGCGAGGCGGTATTCTTTACCACCATAAAAAGTTAAAAGCAATTCAGCCTCATCACCAGGAACAAGCATAGCCGAGTTGTAATTATCATTTTGAACGTAACCGTCTAATAACGGAAGGCAACGGTTCTTAGTAAATGCTCTGCATTGTGCATCACCTGCCAAAGGCATGGTAAGAACCAGCGCCACTATAATTGATGTAAGAAATTTCATATTCGTAATAATGTTGGGTGGTGGACTTATCAGATAGATGTGTATTTGTTACGGAGTTCGGTCACTTTAGTTTCAATCGCCTTCAGTGTTTCATCCGAGATGGTAATATTGGTAGTGCTACCAAGAACTACGGTTCCGCTGGCATCTTTACTTTGGCTTGTCTTGCCTTTGGACTCCTGAGAGTTGTTGTAAATAGCCTTCATCGCCTCTAGGTCAGCTTTCATTTCTTTCAAGCTTTCTTTATTACCAAACTTGGCGAAATAGTCGGTAAGATTTGTCAATGCATATTTCTGTTCTGCTATTCGCTTGCGTATATCAGGGTTATTGTCTTTGGCATAACCGATTGAAAGATAAAGCGCTTCTATCCATCCACCGGCCACTACAAGCGCAGCTACTTCTGAGCGGTCATTTTCTTTCAGATAACCATTCAAATCAGCATAAGCATCAGATACGATGTTCAAGAGTGAATCACGACTTTCCTGATTTTTTTCTAATCGCTCAATCAATTCGCCCGTGAGCACATTTTCAATACCTAACTGAGAAGCTAATTTTTGAGCTCCAGCGAAGTAGTTCATGGTCACTTGTTTTTCATCAAAGATGGCGGCATAGCTCAAGTCAGCACCATAGATGCCGAGATTCACGGCTTGTTTCACTTCACCGGTGTACTTCGAAACATTGTCCGTTTTGTTGAGCATATTCGCATCAAAGCTGTAGCCCTTGTCTTTAATAAGCGAGGCCATCTCTACAGGAGATGGAATAGAAAAGAAAATTTTCTGAAGTTCTTGTCTTCTTGCCTTCTCGGCAGAGTCTAATTGTTCTTTTACTGGTGGTTGAGTAGTGCCTGTTGATCCAGAGGGATTTTCGCAAGAAGCTAAACCGATACCGGCAACAGCTACTACGATAAAAAGCCTAAGCGTATTTGTCATGTATATTCTAAATTTTGGGTGTGCTCTTTTATGGTGTCCAAATATTGGAGCCAATTTTATCAAAAGTTTGGTTCATACGGGAGAAATCCAAAATAAGTTTTAAACCTGATCACTTTAAAAAAATTATCTTTTGTTATCTCGGTGTATTCTGCCAAACTCAATGTGTGTTTTTTCCACTTGAATGAAGGTGTGATGGAATTTTTCGGAGAAAGGTTTGCCCGGAACTCATATTTGGGGTTACTGTTGTCGCCTAAATTTTGGAAGACGAAATACGCATCAAGACAGAACAAACAGAAATGATTATTACACCCGAAGATGAATTGCAATTGAAGGAACGCGGAATGACGCTCGCTGATTTAATTGCTCAAATCGAGCTTTTCACTAAAGATATTCAACCAGTTAAGTTAGAAAAACCCTGCGTGGTGAGCGATGGAATTCTTCAACTAAATGGTGCAGAGTGTAATCGTTTGGCTGCTTATTATGACCAGCAAAAACAAGGGCTTCAGATATTGGGCTTTATCCCTGCAAGTGGTGCGGCTAGTCGCATGTTCAAACATCTACACAATTATTTACCCGACAATGAAAATGATTTAACGGAAGAGTTTATTCTTCATTTCAATCGCTTCCCTTTTCTAAAGGATCTTGAGGAAAAGATGAAACAAAACGGTCAATCGCTTGAACAGGCGATTGCCGATAATAACTGGTCAAGCATTTTTGACTATATCCTGTCGCCTAATGGGCTCAATTATGATGACCAGCTCAAAGGAATGGTCTTGTTCCATAAATATGTAGACAGTGAACGTACGGCTTTTGAAGAGCATCTCCATGAGTTTCTGAAATATGGCAGACAAAGTGATACAAAATGCAGACTTCACTTCACCTTGGCTCCGCAGCATATTGGAACTGTTTCAAAATTTATGGAGGAGCGCGTGAAAGAATTTCAGTATGAGGATATTGAAATTACATATAGCGTGCAATCTCCGAAGACTGATACAATTGCCCTAACAAAAGAGAATGAACCTGTAAGAGATACATCTGGCCAGTTGACTTTTCGTCCGGGTGGCCATGGAGCATTGATTCATAATCTGCAATCCCTGGAGGCCGATATCCTTGTTATCAAGAACATTGACAACGTGACTACGGAAGCTCAAGTTGCCGATACCGTTTTTTACAAAAAGGTGCTTGCCGGTTTATTGCTTGAAATGAAAAAACAAATTCATCATTATCTGGATGAATTAGAAAAAGGAAATCATGCAATTTTGGACGAAGTTCTAGAGTTCATTCACGAAAAATTTCAACCCGGCCTTCCGCTTGGGCATACCAATGAGCAATTGATTCAATATGCAAAACTCCGCTTGGACAGACCGTTACGCATTTGTGGAATGGTGCGTAACGAAGGCGAACCCGGTGGTGGTCCTTTTTGGGTAAAAATGCCCGGAGGTTATCTCTCCAAACAAATTGTAGAGAAGAGCCAATTAGAACCGGACAACGTTCAGCAGTCTAAAATCTTTAAAACAGCTACCCATTTCAATCCGGTAGATATTGTGTGTAGTATCAAAAAGCGCAACGGTGAAAACTACGCGCTAGAGAATTTTATAGATCACACTACAGGCTTTGTCTCAGAAAAATTCCAGCACGGGCATGTGATAAAAGCACTTGAACTGCCCGGTTTGTGGAATGGAGCTATGGCTTTATGGAATACCATTTTCGTAGAGGTTCCTATCTCTACTTTCAATCCTGTTAAAACGGTGAATGATTTATTAAGACCGGGACATCAGTCTTAATAAACTACTTGTTGTAGCCTTTGAGCTTAGAAAATGTAGAACACGAAGGCAAACAAGTACAACCAAAGAATACCCAAGAAGTGCCAATACATCCCACTGATGTATATACTTAAGGTGTTGTTCTGATTGATAATTCCTTTGGATAGACGAACGGTGTTAATCACTAAATAAATCAAACCAAACGCGAGGTGGATGATATGGACATAAATCAGTACGCTTACTAATGCACCAAAAGCATTGAAGGTGGTGTTCACAGTGTTGCTTACGGGTTTTGAAGAATCACTTGGCTTGTAGTACTCGCCATTTTCTTTAATCAATTGCTCACCGTTCATTTCGAACCAATAGTCCTTGCCATATTCACCTTGCATACGGCTCAATGTATTCCAACGGTAGAATTCGATGCCTTCTTCGTTTTGAGTAACGGTATATCCAAGTCCTTTGCTTGAGAAATTTTTCCAAGCCGCATTTTGCGAAATGGTAAATCCTATACCTAGAAGCAATGTGATAACATGAAGTGTGAGCGCCAATTTCTGATTGCCTTTTTTGAGCATACGAAGAGTTGCAATCAGCGTGATGCTCGATAAAACGATAAGCGCGTTGCTCACCCAAAGCATGGCCGGGGCATTAATATGCAGCCAAACCAATTTGCCATTCAATACAATCAATGCGCTGGTGATACCGGCAAAGAGCATCACTACCGCGAAGATGATAAACCACATCATCATCTTGCGTGAACGAACTTTTACTTCTGGATCAAGTCCTTTGAAAACATCCATTTTGGAAGACTTGACGGAGGATTCTGTTGACATTTATTTATCTATGAAGAATGCTAATGTAGCACTCATAATTTATCTATTACATAAAAAATCTGCACAAGGGGCAAATAGAAGAACGAAGTGAACATCACTTTCTTGGCATCTCTCACATCACAACTTCTATATAGTTTGAAAGAATACCAAGCCATAAAACCGCCCGCTATGATGGCTACTGCGGCAGCAAGATTTCCAACCAATGGTTTTACTTCAGGAAACGCCCAAGGCAACAAGCTCACCGGAATCAAAAACAAAGAGTAAAGGAATATTTGATAGGCGCTGCGTTTTGTCCGGCCTTCTTTGAAAGGTAAAAGATTATAGCCGCCTCTTTGATAATCCTCATGCGCCACCCAAGCGATCGACCAAAAGTGCGGAAATTGCCACATGAATTGCATGGCAAACAAACTTCCGGCCTCTACACCATAAGTACCTGTTGCAGCAATGTAGCCTAGCATTGGCGGAACGGCTCCGGGAAATGCTCCAACAAACACAGCCAGACTGGTCACTCTTTTTAGTGGAGTATAAACAAATACATAGAGGAAGAAAGCAAGTAAACCCAGCACACCAGTTGCCGCATTGATAAAATACCAAAGCATGGCGATGCCCACAATTCCTGCAACCATAGAGATAACACCTGCTTTCATGGGCGACATCGCACCCGTTGGAATGGGGCGATTCTGAGTGCGTGTCATGAGCTTGTCCCAATTGCGTTCCAGCACTTGATTCATACCATTGCTTCCGCCCGTGAGTAGAAAACCACCTAATCCAAGCGCAATCAACTTGCCCCAATCTACTATACTGGTTCCAATAAAATAACCCAGAACAGCCGAAACAATAACGAGCAACGAAAGACGAACTTTAAATAAAGCAGCTATATCTTTTACAGGAGAAGAAACAACCGATGAGTTGCTATCCAATGCCGTAGATTTTTCCATGATTCCTTGCCTGAAAATACGCTGCGAAAATACGAAGTTGTAGAGGGGGAGAAGACAGTCAATTCTCCTGATTTCACTCACATCTTAAAGTCTGATAAAACAATGACAAAAGGGTCGCCTATTTCTTTTCGGCAGCTTTGATCGGTTTTTCTTCCTGCCTTGGAGCCAGTCCTTGGCTTTCAAGTCGTTTATAAAAATCGCTGTCTTCCATGGCAGGTAGTAAGAACAGGGAAAAATTATAGACCGGTTCGTAGAAGTACGATTTCTCACGCTGTTCTGCGGGAAGGATTTTGTACTTGCTGTCCAGAGCATGAAAGAGCACAAACGTTACGCTTAGGAAAAGAACTGTTTTCGTCAGAGATAAAAAAGCTCCGCCCACTTGGTTCCATCGTTCTGCTCCGCCAGCGCTTACGCTTTTGGTTATCATTTTTCCTAAGAAAAAAAGACCGACAAGAACAAGTACGAATACAACTATGAATGAAACCACGGGAAGGTTTTCAGCTTTCACGTCCATCTTGTCTCTGAGAATATCGGCCATCCAATCACTGAAATAGATGCCCGCATAAATGCCAACAAACAAGGCAAGCATGGAGAAAATCTCCATCACCAAACCATTCTTCCAACCCCGCCAAATGGCAAGTCCGAAAGGGATAAGCAGCAGCAAGTCGAAGTAACTGACCATAACAGCTAAGCTACTTTACACTAATTGAGTGAAATAGGTCTTCCTTCAAAGTTGCTGACAGCTAAAGTTTCAAAATTGAGCAGGGTCAAGAGCTCAAAACTCGCTACGGATTGTTGTGTTGCACGATACATTTGCCTTCCAAAAATTTTTTCAGCATTATGAGTGCATACAATGTAGTAGTTATCGGCTCGGGCCCCGGAGGATATGTCGCGGCAATTCGCTGTGCGCAGCTAGGTATGAAAACCGCGCTTATTGAGCGTTACCCAACTTTGGGTGGAACTTGCCTCAACGTGGGCTGTATTCCAAGCAAAGCATTGCTCGACTCTTCGGAGCATTATCATAATGCTATTCATAACTTCACGGAGCATGGTATTGATATAAAAGGAACCATCAAAGCCAATCTGGAACAAATGAT
>Ga0209572_1000917_pt1 | contig 29471 bp, 28 predicted proteins | sample EBPBio232012_DNA_FD_185867 | JGI IMG/M metagenome (GOLD analysis project Ga0209572, IMG submission 185867) | Wastewater treatment Type I Accumulibacter community from EBPR Bioreactor in Madison, WI, USA - Reactor 1_1/23/2012_ DNA (SPAdes)... | ecosystem: Engineered > Bioreactor > EBPR >...
GCTGGGTGGTGGAGGCCTGCCACGGGTGGTTCAACCGGTTTCGCAAGCTGTTGGTGCGCTACGAGAAGCTTGAACATACCTTTCTCGCTCTCAACCATCTTGCCGCTGCCATCATCGCCCTGAGAAAGATCAGCCTGCCCATCAATATTATTTACGGATAAATCCTTAGTGCTTGGTCAGCGCCAACATTGCCTGAGGCGCTATAAATTCAGTAGTTGGTGAGGGCGAGCCTCACGGCGTCAGCAGCCGGTTGATGTCCTGCAGGTCGGTGGCTTGCAGCACGCCGCTGGCCTGCTTCAGCTTGAGCATGCCGACCAGCACGTCGTAGCGTGCCTTGTCCAGGTCGCGCCGGGTCTGGAACAGCTGGTTCTGCGAGTTCAGCACGTCGATGTTGATGCGCACACCCACCTGGTAGCCGAGCTGGTTGGCCTCCAGCGCGGTGCGGCTGCTTTGCTCGGCCGCTTCCAGCGCCTTGATCTGGCTCAGGCCCGAGCGCACGCCAAAAAAGGCCGTGCGCGTGGCCTGCGAGACCGTGCGCTGCAGGCTGTCCAGGTCGGCGCGCGCCTTGTCCTCCAGCGCCAGGGTTTCGCGGATGCGGTTTTCCACCGAAAAGCCGGCGAACAGCGGCCAGTTCACCACCACCCCAATGCCGGCGGTGGCGTTGTGGTAGCGCGCGAACGGCGCCGCCGAGACCGACGGATTGCCGTCCGGGTAGCGGGTGGCGGCCACGCTGGCCTGCAGGTCCACCGTCGGCAGGTGGCCGGTCTTGGCCTTGGCGGTTTCCAGCCGCGCCACGTCCAGCGCCGTGCGCGCCTGCAGCACGGAAGGGTGCTGGTCGACGGCCCGGCCGACCCATTGGCTGACGTCGTCCGGCGCCAGCGCCGGCAGCACGATGGGCTGGGCCAGCGGGCGCGGGTCGGTGCCGGCCTGGCCGACCAATTGGTCCAGCGCCAATTTCTTCACGCGCAGGTCGTTTTCGGTGGCGATCTCTTGCGCCACCGCCAGGTCGTAGCGCGACTGCGCCTCGCGGCTGTCGGTGATGGTGGCGTTGCCGACCTCGAAATTGTGCTTGGCCGAGGCCAACTGCTCGTTCACCGCCGCCTTGAAGGCGCGCACCACGCGCAGCGCGTCCTCGGCCGAGAGCACGTCGAAATAGGCCTGCGCCAGGCGCACGATCAGGTCTTGCTCGGCGCCGTCCAACTGCACCAGGGCCGCCTCGACCTGCTTCTTGCCCTGGCTCCAGGCGATCAGGTTGGCCGGGCGGTACAGCGGCTGCGAGCCGGTCAGGGTGCCGGTGAGCTGGTTGTAGCTGCGCTGCGCGTCGTTGACGCCGACATGGGTCTCCAGCCGGTTGCGCTGGGCGCTGCCCTGCACGCCGACCTGGGGCAGCAGGCCGGCGCGGGCCTGGTCGGCGCGGGCCCGGGTGGCCTGGGTTTGCGCCTGCACCGATTGCAGGGCGGCGTCGTAGCCGTGCGCCGCGTCGTACAGCTGCACCAGGTTCTGGGCGCTGGCCGGGCCCCAGCCCAGCGACAGGGCGGCCAGGGCACAGGCCATGGCGTGGCGATGCGGCGAACGCAGACGCATGAGAGGAGCCTTTTTCAGTAACGCGGAACGGACGGATCGACCTGCAGCGACCAGGCGTCGATGCCGCCGGCCACGTTGGCCACGCGGGCAAAGCCCTGCTGCTTGAGAAACATCGCCACCTGCATGCTGCGCCCGCCGTGGTGGCACAGCACGACCACCGGGCGTTCGGGGTCCAGCTCGTGCAGACGGGGCGGAAGGCTGTGCATGGGCAGCCGCAGCGATTCGGCCCCCGCGGCGTCGACGCTGGCGAGCTGCCATTCGGCCGGCTCGCGCACGTCCAGCAGCAGCGGCACGCCGGCCGTGCTGGCGGCCTGCAGCCAGCGCGGCAGCTCGCTCGGGGAGACTTGCTCAATCATGGGCAAAAAATGGCGTTGGCCGGCGTCGGAATTCCCTTGGCTGCTTCAAAAATGAAAGCGCGAAGGCTCCGGGAAGTTGAGCAAACGGGGCGCGTTGGCGTCCCAGGGCTGGGTGCTGACCACGCCATTGGCGCTTTGCCGCACCAAGGTGGCACGCATCACCGGCTCGTCGCCGACGATGGCCAGCAGGCGACCGCCGGGCTTGAGCAGCTCCAGCAGGCGCTCGGGCAGGCGCGCCACCGAGCCGGACAGCACGATGGCGTCGAACGGGCCGTCGGCCGACAGGTCGGCGCTGGCGCCATCGGCCACGCGCACGTCGACGTTCAGCACGCCGGCGCGCTGCAGGTTCTGGCGCGCGATCTCGGCCAGGCCGTTGTCGATCTCCAGGCTCAGCACGCGCTGGGCGCGGTGGCCCAGCAGCGCGGCCATGAAGCCGGAGCCGGTGCCGATTTCGAGCACCTTCTCGTGCTTGGCCACCTGCAGGTCCTGCAGCAGGCGCGCTTCCATGCGCGGCTCTAGCATGACCTGGCCGGCGGCCACGGCGGCTTCGCCCTCGCGCAGGGGGATTTCGATGTCGGCGAAGGCCAGGGCGCGGTGCGCCGCGGGCACGAAATCCTCGCGCCGCACCACGGCCAGCAGGTCGAGCACGTGGGCGTCGAGCACGTCCCAGGGGCGGATCTGCTGCTCGATCATGTTGAAGCGGGCTTGTTCGACGTTCATGGGCATGGCTCCAGGCGGGGTTCAGGTCAACCGTTGATTTTATCGGCCGCGGTGCGCGGCGCGGCGGATTCGGGCGAAGCGGGCGGGCGCCCCAGGCGGCGCTTGAACCAGCCGGCCAGATCGTCCAGGTAGCAGTACACCACCGGCACCACCACCAGCGTCAGCAGCGAGGAGGTGATGACCCCGCCGATCACCGCCTGGCCCATGGGCGCGCGCTGCTCCGAGCCTTCGCTGACGGCGAAGGCCAGCGGCACCATGCCGAACACCATGGCCAGGGTGGTCATCAGGATCGGGCGCAGCCGCACCCGGGCGGCGGCCAGCAGGGCCTGCTCGCGCGGCAGTGGCGCGGTGATGCCGCCCTCGCCGACGTCGCCGGCGCGCGCGCGGATGGCGAAATCGACCAGCAAAATGGCGTTCTTGGTCACCAGGCCCATCAGCATCACGATGCCGATGATCGAGAACATCGACATGCTGGAGCCGAACATCAGCAGCGCCAGCACCACGCCGATCAGGGTCAGCGGCAGCGAGGTCATCAGCGCCATGGGCTGCAGGAAGCTGCGGAACTGGCTGGCCAGGATCATGTAGATGAAGATGATGGCCATGGCCAGGGCCTGCAGGGCGTAGGCGAACGATTCCTGCATGTTCTTGGTGGCGCCGCCGAAGGTGAAGCCGTAGCCGGGCGGAAAGACCATGCCGTCCAGCGCGGTGCGGATGTCGCCCGACACCTCGCCGGTGGTGCGGCCCTGCACGTTGGCGGTGATCTGGATCTCGCGCAGCATGGCGCGGCGGTTGATCTGGTTGGTGCCGGTGGCCTCGGTCAACTGGGCCACCTGGTTCAGGCGCACGATGCGCGGCGTGCCGTCGGCGTTCAGCCCGGCCGTGAGCGGCAGGCGCTCCAGGTCCTGCAAGGAGGTGCGCGCCTCGGGCGCCAGGCGCACCACCACGTCGTAGGTCTGGTCGTCGGGCGCGCGCCAGTTGCCCACCGTGGTGCCGGCCACCAGGGTGCGCAGCGGCGCGGCGATCTGCGCCGTGGTCAGGCCCAGCTCCGAAGCCGCCTCGCGCTTGACGCCGACTTCCACCGTGGGCTTGTCGGGCTTGCTGCTGGAATCCAGGTCCACCAGGCCAGGGATGCGGCGCAACTGGCCCATCAGCGGGGTGGCCAGGCGTTCCAGTTCGGCCTGGTCCGGCCCCTGCAGGGAGAACTCGATCTGCTTTTGCCCGCCCACCGGCTCCAGCAAGCCGGCCTGGGTGACGGTGATGCCGGGCACGGCGCGCAGGCGCACGCGCAGATCGGCGGCGATCTCCTCGGCGCTGCGTTGGCGCTGGGCGCGGTCCACCATGCGGATGTACAGGCTGGCGTTGGTCTTGCCCTGGGCCACGCCGGTGTTGATGCTGGTGACGGTGTAGCGCACCTCGGGGTAGCCGCGGATGATCTCGCCGACCTGGCGCGCCTTGGCCTCGGTCGATTGCAGCGACGAGCCCTGCGGGGTGTAGAAGGCCACGTTGGTCTCGGAGAAGTCGGCCTTGGGCACGAACTCGGTGCCCAGCAGGCGCACCATGTAGACGCTGGTGGCGAAGATGACCGCGGCCAGGCCCAGCGTGGCCGGCTTGTGCGCCAGCGCCCAGCGCAGGATGCGCTGGTACGCCTCGGCCAGGCGGTCGGTGGCGTGGTCGAACCAGCCGGTGACGCGGCCGATGCTGCGGTCGTACCAGTTCTTGGGGGCGCCGTCCTGGCGGCCATGGGCGTGGATGCTGGGGTCGTGCCAGACCGAGGACAGCATCGGGTCGAGCGTGAAGCTGACGAACATCGAGATCAGCACCGCCGCCACGATGGTCAGGCCGAACTCATGGAAGAACTTGCCGATGATGCCCTGCATGAAGCCGATCGGCAGGAACACCGCCACGATGGACAGCGTGGTGGCCAGCACCGCCAGGCCGATTTCCTGCGTGCCGTCCATGGCGGCGGCGTAGCTGGCCTTGCCCATCTGGGCGTGGCGCACGATGTTCTCGCGCACCACGATGGCGTCGTCGATCAGCAGGCCCACGCACAGGCTCAGCGCCATCAGCGTGATCATGTTGATGGTGAAGCCGAACAGCTGCATGAAAAAGAAGGTGCCGACGATGGAGATCGGCAGCGTCAGCCCGGTGATGACGGTGGAGCGCCAGCTGTTCAGGAACAGGAACACGATCAGCACCGTCAGCACCGCGCCCTCGATCAGCGTCTGGCGCACGTTGTTCACCGCCACGCGGATCGGGCGCGACAGGTCGGTCACCGGCTCCAGGCGCAGGCCGGGCGGCAGCTCGGGGGTCAGCGCGCGCAGCGCCTGGTTCAGGCCGTCCACCACCTGGATGGTGTTTTCGTCCTGCGCCTTCTGCACCGACACCAGCAGGGTGCGCTGGCCGTTGTACAGGGCCAGGCTTTCCAGCTCCTGCGCGCCGTCCCGCACGCGCGCGACCTGCTCCAGGTACACCGGGCTGCCGCCGCGCCGCGCCACGATGATGCGGTTGAAATCCTCGGGGCGCGTCATGCGCCCGTCCAGCTGCACCGTCAGCTCCTGGGTGCGGTTGCGCACCGGGCCCAGCGGCTGGTCCTGGTTTTCGCTGCGCACGGCGGCCATCACCTGCTCGGGCGTGATGCCCAGCGCCTCCAGCGCCTGGGGCTTGAGGTCGATGTGAATCTCGCGCTTGGCGCCACCGGCCAGGTTCACGGCGCCCACGCCGCGCACGTTTTCCAGGCGTTTTTTCAGCACCTGGTCGGCCCAGTTGGTGAGCTCGACCGGCGACAGCGCCTGACGCCCAGGCTGGGGATCGGGAAGCACCGCCAGCGACCAGATGGCCCGGCTGGCTGGGTCGAAGCGCAGCACGCGCGGCTCCTTGACCTCGTCGCGCAGCAGCGGGCGCACCTGGCCGATCTTCTCGCGCACGTCGTCGGCGGCCTTGCGCCCGTCGATGTGCAGCTGGAATTCGATGATGACGACCGACATGCCCTCGTAGCTGCGCGAGGTCAGCGCGTTGATGCCGGCGATGGCATTGACCGCCTCCTCGATCTTCTTGGTGACCTCGCTCTCGACGATGGGCGGCGCCGCCCCGGGGTATTCGGTGGTCACCACCACCACCGGAAAATCGATGTTCGGGAACTGGTCGACCTGCAGGCGCTGCAGCGAGAACAGCCCCAGCACCACGAAGGCCAGCATCACCATGGTGGCGAAGACCGGGTTGTTCAGGCTGACCTTGGTGAACCACATGGCGGGGCGGGGGAGCGGATGAGCCGAGAGCGGGTGTCAGCGGCCGGGCAACCAGGATGAGCCGTCAAAACCGGCCTTGGCCGGCGTCCACAAAGCCTGATTAGCTATCAAAATTGAAGTTAACCAGCGTGTCACACGGGCCGTGCGCCGGGCGGCGTGGGGGCGGCTCATGGGCGGGCCGGCTCGCGCGCGGCGCTGGCGCCGGGCTGGGCCGCGGCGGCCATCGGTTTGACCAGGGTGCCTTCGCGCAGCGCCCCGGCCGAGCCGCGCAACACCTGCGCGCCCTCCGCCAGACCCTGCACCGCCACCCAGGGCTCGCCCTCGACTTCGCCGCGCGCGCCGACTTGCACCTTGTGGTGCACGATGCGCTGGCCCTCGACCACCTGCACATAGGGCTGCGGCTTGTCGGTGCGCACCGCGCCCAGCGGCACGGCCAGCAGGCGCTGGCGTTCGGTTTCCAGCAGGCCCTGGGCGAACAGGCCCTGGCGCAGCCCGGGCTGCGGGCTGACCGCCAGGTAGGCCAGCACGCTGCGGCTGCCCGGTTGGGTGCTGGGGTTGATGCGCACCACCGTGGCCTGCACCGGCTGGGCCACGCCCTCGATGCCCAGGCGCGCCTGCTGGCCGACGCGCACGGCGGTGGAATCGGCCGGGCTGAGCGCGGCTTCCAGCTCCAGCCGGCCCAGATCGACGATTTCGACGATGCGCGCGTCGAGCCCGACGCGCTCGCCCGGCTGCGCCAGCCGCTGCGAAATCTGGCCACTGATGGGCGCGCGCAGCACGGTGTCGTTGAGCGATTTTTGCAGCACCTCGGCGCCGGCCAGGGCGGCGCGGTGGCTGGCGCGCGCGGCGTTCAGGCTGGACAGCGAGGCCTCCAGCGCGGTGCCGGAGATGAAGCCCTGCTTGGTCAGCGCGGTGTTGTTGTCGTACTGGCGCTGGGCGATGTCGACCTGCGCCTTGGCCGCGTCGGCCTGTTGCCGGGCCTGGCGCAGGCGCTCCAGGTATTCGGTCGGCTCGACGCGCGCCAGCACCTGGCCGGCCTGCACCGTGTCGCCCTCGCGCACCGTCAGGCCTTGCAGCTCGCCGACCGCGCGGGCCTTGACCACGGCGCTGTTGGCGGCCTTCAGCGCGCCGGTGATGGGCAGGCCGGTGCCCAGCTCGTGCACGGCGGCGGTGACCAGATCACCGGGGGTGATTTCCAGCACCGGCTCCTTGGCCGGCGCCAGCTGGGCCTGGCGCGTGGCCTGGCGCGTGCTGATGCCGCGCCAGCCCAGGGCCGCCACGGCGGCCAGCACCAACAGCAGCAGGACGATCTTCAGCCAGCGGGAAGGGGTGGCGGCGCTCATGCGGGCTCGACGTGCGCCGTGCGGCGCGGGCAGGGGGCGGGGCCGGTCATGGCGCCGCCGGGGAAGGGGCGTCGTCGCGCCGCAGGCCGCGCACGATCATCTCGGCGTGCAGGTTCACCAGCGCCATGGGATCGGGCATCTGCCCATCGGGCGTGCAAGGCGCCATCGAGAAGCGCCAACTGACCATTTGCACCAAGGGTGCCACCATCAGCTGCGCCACCATGGCCAGATCGACCGGGCGAAACTCCTGGCGCTCGATGCCGCGTGAGACCACGCCACGCATCAGCGCATGGCAGGGTTGGATCACTTCTTGCTGAAAGTAGCGTGCCAGATCCGGGAAATTGGCCGATTCGCTGACCATCAGCTTGGTCAGGCCGGCGGCCGGCGTGCCGCCGTACTGCGTCCACCAGCGGCGCATGGCCTCGCGCACCAGATCGGCGCTGCTGCCGGTGTACCCGGCCACGTCGCGCAAGCCTTCGGCCAGCACCCGGCCGGTGTTCTCGCGCACCACGGCCTTGAACAACTCTTCCTTGCTGGGAAAGTAGAGAAACAGCGTGCCCTTGGACACCCCGGCGCGCGCCGCCACTTCCTCCACCCGGGTGGCGGCAAAGCCTTTTTCGACAAACAGGGCCAGGGCCGCTTCCAGCAGCTCACCCGGGCGCGCCTGCTTGCGGCGCTCGCGCTTGGGCGGCGTGTCGGTGGGAACGGATGCGGGACTCATGACTAATTAATGACTGACCGGTTAGTAATATACGAGAAACCGGCGCATCACGGAAGCAAGGCGGGCCCGCATGGCCGGTCTTTTTCAGTCCGGCGGCTGGCTGGGCAGCCGCAGCCCCACGATCAGCACCCGGGCGCCGTTCATGGCGCGCACGCTCAGCTCGGCGCCGCCCAGGGCCACGCGGTCGCCGACCACGGGCGGGCGCTGCACGGCGTGACCGATCCAACGCTCCAGCGGCCAGTCGGCATGCTCGGGCTCGGGCAGGCCGTAGAAGGCGCAGACATCGGCCAGCGGCGTGCTGCCCTCCAGCGCAAAGTCGCCGAACACCGCGCGCTGGCCGGGCACGTCGTCGGCGGCCGGCAGGTTCACGCCCAGGCGGCGCGCGGCCCAGGCAATGGTCGAGCCCTGCAGCAGCAGCGACACCAGCACCACCACGAAGGCCACGTTGAACAGCAGGCGCGCGCCCGGCACGCCGGCAATCATCGGGAACACCGCCAGCACGATGGGCACCGCGCCGCGCAAGCCCACCCAGGCGACAAAAGCCACCTCGCGCGGCTCGAAGTGGAACGGGCGCAGGCACAAGGCCACCGCCAGCGGCCGCGCCAGCAGCATCAATACCGCCGCCACGCCCAGCGCCGGCCCCAGGTGGGGCAGCAGCTCGCGCGGCGTCAGCAGCAGACCCAGCAGCAAGAACATGCCGGCCTGACCGAGCCAGGCATAGCCGTCCAGCGCCGACAGCGCTGGCGCAATGGCCCCGCGCGATCGGTTGCGCGCCAGCACCCCCATCACGTACACCGCCAGAAAGCCCGAGCCCCCGGCCCAGCTGAGCAGCGCAAACACCGCCAGCCCGAACGACAGCACCAGCAGCGCCAGCACACCGCCGCTGGCCGCGCCGGGTCCGGTGCGGGCTTGCTCGCGGGCGTCAAAGCGCTCGCGCGTGCGCACCAGCAGCGCCGCCAGCAGCCAGCCGGCCAACACCCCGCCGGCGCCGCCCAGGCCAAACTGCAGCAGCAGCGTGGTGGCGGCGTCGGCCCAGTCGATGTTGGCGCCGGCGCCACCGACCGCGCCCGCCGCCAGCGCCACACCGATGAAGCTGATCGTCAGGTACACCGCCATCGGGTCGTTCATGCCGGATTCGATCTCCAGCGTGGCCGCCACACGCTCGTTCAGCCGCACACCGGAGGATTTGAGCAGCGCAAACACCGCCGCCGCATCCGTCGAGCCAACGATGGAGCCCAGCAGCAGCGCCAGCGGCCAACTGATGTCCAGCAACCAGCGCGCGCCAGCGGCGGTGATGGCCGCGCTCAGCACCACGCCGGCGCTGGCCAGCAGCAGGGCGGGTTTCAGGCCGGTGCGGAAGGTGCGGAATTCGGTGCGCAGCCCGCCGTCCATCAGGATCACCGCCAGCGCCACGTTGCCGACCCAGAAGCTCAGGTTGATATCGTCAAAGTGGATGCCGCCCGGCCCGTCCTCGCCCGCCAGAATGCCGGCCAGCAGAAACACCAGCAGAAACGAGAACCCCGCGCGCGCCGAGAACAGCCCCGCCAGCACGCTGCCAAACACCAGCAGCGCACCCACCAGCAGCGGCAGCACCAGCATGTTGAGGGCGGAGTCCATCGCCGCAAGTTAGCAGATGCTCGCCGGGGTTCGCTGGTTTGGGGGCTTGGCGGGCCTCGGCCCCCCGGCTTCAAAGGCTTTGCCTCAGGCCCTGGCCAGCCTGGCCCCGGCCGTGCGTGCGGTCAGCCAGGTCATGACCGTGGCAACGACCAGCAGCGCCGCACTGAATTCGAAGGTCGCGCGGTAGCCGCTGCCGTCGAACAGCGCGCCGCCCTGGCTGGACCCCAGCGCAATGCTCAGCTGGACCACGGCCACCATCAGGCCGCCGCCGGCTTCGGCCTCGTCCGGCAAGGACTGGGCCAGCCACGACCACCAGCCCACCGGCGCCGCCGTGGCCACCAGGCCCCAAAGCCCGAGCAGCACGAAAGTGACCGGCACCGAGGCGCCAAACAGCGTCAGGGCGATGCCGATGGCCGCCATCAGCAGCGGAATCACGGCCAGCGTGCGGTACAGGCTGACTTTGATAAACCCACCAATGAGTGCCGTGCCGACGAAGCCCGCCACGCCGATCACCAGCAACATCATCGACAGCGTCGGCAGGTCCACGTGGGTGACGGCCTCCAGAAACGGACGCAAGTAGGTGAACAGCACAAACTGACCCATGAAGAACACACCCACCGCCGCCATGCCAAAGGCCACCAAGGGGTTCTTGAGCAACTGCAGGACATGGCCTGAACCTGACGCACGCGGCGTGGGCTTCAAAGACGGCAGGCTGACCCACTGCCAGACCAGCGCCAGCACCGCCACGGGCACCAGGCACAAGAAGGCCCCGCGCCAGCCGATGATGCCGCCCAGGTAACTGCCCAGGGGCGCCGCGACCACGGTGGCCAGCGCGTTGCCGCCGTTGAAGATGGCCAGCGCCCTCGGGACCTGGTGGCGTGGCACCAGCCGCATGGCCACCGCCACCGACAGCGACCAGAAGCCGCCCACCACCACGCCGATCAAAGCGCGGCCGATCATGTAGACCGGGTAGTTCGGCGCCAGGGCCACGATCAGGCCAGAGGCGCCCATCAGGCCAGTCAAGCCCAGCAGCAAGGTCTTGCGGTTCAGGCTGCCCGCCAGTTGGGAGATGGCGAGGCTGGTCAGCACCGCGAAGGCGCCCGAGATGGCAATGCCATAGCCCACCCAGCCTTCGCTCACCCGCAGATCGCGGGCCATGGGCGTCAGCAGGCTGACGGGCATGAATTCGGACGCGATCAGGGCGAACACGCACAGCGTCATGGCGAACACGCCGCCCCAGTGGGCCGGGCGGTCCCCGGTGGTCTTGCTGTCGCCGCCAATGCCGGCATGGGCCACATGGGAAGTCATGGTTCAACTCCTTTCGTGTGGGCTCAGGCCGCCAGGTGGCGCGTGTAGAAGGCGGTCAGCTTGTCCCAGGGGATCAGGTTCGCGCGGTCGTACAGATCGACGTGGCCGGCGCCCGGCACCCACAGCAGCTCCTTCGGCCCGGCGGCCACGCGGTAGGCGTCTTCGCTGAACTCACGCGAATGGGCCTGATCGCCCGCGATGAACAGCAGCGGGCGGGGCGCAATCGTCTCAATGTCGTTGAAGGGGTAAAAGTTCATGAACCGGACCTCGCTGCTCAGCATGCGGTTCTGCGTCTGCGCCAGGCTGCGGCCTGGGGGGATGGCGATGCCGCGCGGTGTGCGGTAGAACTCCCAGAACTCGCGCGTCACCGCGTCGGTTTCGGGCCCCGCTTGCGCAGGCAGGTAGTTCAGGAAGATGCCTTTGCCGCTGGCGAACTCGGCGTCGCGCTGCTCGGCGGCTTTGACCAGCAAGGCCTTGCGCTGCGCCACCGTTTGAGCGTGCCGCAGGCCGTGGCGCGTGACGGCGCCCATGTCGTACATGCTCACGGTGGCGATGGCCTTCAGGCGCGGATCGATCTTGGCCGCGCTGATGGCAAAGCCGCCGCTGCCGCAGATGCCCAGCACCCCGATGCGGGCGCGGTCGACGCTGGCTTGCGTGCCGAGGTAATCGACGGCGGCGCTGAAGGCCTCCGTGTAGATCTCGGGCGCGACCAGGTTGCGCGGCTGGCCTTCGCTCTCGCCCCAGAAGGGCAGGTCGATGGCCAGGGTGACAAAGCCCTGCTCGGCCAGCTTCTGCGCGTACAGCATCGAGCTTTGCTCCTTCACGGCGCCCATCGGGTGGCCAACCACGATGGCCGGCATCCGGACGCCGGCATTCAGGCCCTTGGGCGACACCAGGTTGCCGGTCACCTGCATGCTGTACTGGTTCTTGAACTTGACCTTGCGGATGCGCACGCGGTCGCTTTTGTAGAAGTTGTCGGCGCCCTCTGGCGCGGTGTAGCCACGCGTCTGCGCAGCGGCGATCGGGCCGCCCGTGAGGCCGCCCAGCGCGGCGACGCCGATGCCGGCCGCCTTCAGCAACTGGCGCCGCTTCAGCGCGTGGCCGGGCAGGGTGGGGGTGAAATCTGTAGTGCTCATGGTCATGCTCCTGTGGTGGGTGGGTGATGCGAAAACGCCATGCCACGAATGGTGCCGCCGGGCGCAGGTTTCGATAAGTGGGTGCAATCTTTATGAACTTGTGAAAAAATTTCAGTAATGAAGAGCAGCAAGATCGACGACCTCCAGGCCTTTCTGGCCGTGGCGCGGGAGCAGAGCTTCACCAAGGCCGCGGCCCGGCTGGGCGTGACGCCATCGGCCCTGAGCCACGCCATGCGGGCTTTGGAGCAGCGCCTGGGCATTCGCCTGTTGGCGCGCACCACCCGCAACGTGTCCACCACCGAGGCCGGTGACCGCCTGATGCGCGCCATCGCGCCCCTGTTCGAGCAGATTGCCGCCGAGGTGGAGGCGCTGGGCGAGCTGCGCGACAAACCCGCCGGCACCATCCGCATCACCTGCACGGACGATTCCATCGAGCAGTGCTTTCGGCCGATGCTGGCCGAGTTCCTGGGCACCTACCCGGACATCACGCTGGAGATCTTTGTCGACTACGGCTTCACCAACGTGGTCGAAGAGCGCTTCGACGCCGGCGTGCGCCTGGGCGAGGCGGTCAGCAAGGACATGATTTCGGTGCGCATCGGCCCCGATTGGCGCCTGGCCGTGGTCGGTGCGCCGTCGTACTTTGCGCGCCACCCACCGCCTGCCACCCCGTATGAGCTGACGGAGCACACCTGCATCAACATCCGGCACCGCCCCTCAGGCACCATCTACGCCTGGGAGTTCGAGAAAGACGGCCAGATCTTCACCGTCAAGGGCGAAGGCCCGCTGGTCTTCAACAGCATCCTGCATGTGCTGAACAGCGCGCTGGACGGCCTGGGCCTGGGCTACGTGCCTGAGCTGCTGGCCGCGCCCTACCTCGCGGATGGGCGGCTGGTGCGGGTGCTTCAGCCGTGGTGCCCGTCGTTTGAGGGCTTTCACCTGTACTACCCGAACCGCCGGCAGTCCTCGCCCGCGTTCCAGGCCTTTGTCGAGGCGGTCCGGTACCGCGGGGCGTAGCGCAGCCTGTGCCTTGGGACGTGAGGGGCCTGCTCATACCGATTGGCGTTCAATCTACAAGAACCGTTCAGGCTGAGCTTGTCGAAGCCCGGTGCAGCGTTTCGACAGGCTCAACGCGAACGGATTGATGTTTTTGGATGTTTTTTGGTATCAGGCCACCAGGGGCGGCTCCTGCATCGCCTCGATCTGCTCGTGCAGCATGTCGATCTGGCCGCGCCAGTAGTCCGGTGTGCCAAAGCCGGGGAAGGCGGCCGGAAACGCCGGGTCGTCCCAGCGGCGCGCCAGCCAGGCGCTGTAGTGGATCAGGCGCAGCGTGCGCAGCGGCTCGATCAGCGCCAGCTCCCGGCGGTCGAACTCGCGCATCTGCTCGTAGCCGTCCAGCAGGGCGCCCAGGGCGCGCTGGCGCTCGGCGCGCTCGCCGGGCAGCAGCATCCACAAGTCCTGCACCGCGGGGCCGGTGCGGCAGTCGTCCAGGTCGACAAAATGCGGGCCGCCGCCGGGCCGGTCGGTCGGCGTCCACAGGATGTTGCCCGGGTGGCAGTCGGCGTGCAGGCGCAGGGAGCTCACGCCTTCCGATTTTGGGTGTTTTTGGGCGTTTGTCGGCGTGGATAAAGCCGTAGACGCTACTAAATTAATAGCTTCCTGGCAGAGATCGGCCCAGGCGCGTTCCACCTCCAGCGGCAGCGCCCCCTGCGCCAGCAGCCAGTTGCGCGAATCCTGGCCGTAGCTGGCCACGTCCACCGCCGGGCGGTGCGCAAACGGCTGGCGCGCGCCCACCTGGTGCAGACGGGCGATGAAGCGACCGATCCATTCCAGTGCCTCGCCGTCGTCCAACTCGGGCGAGCGCCCGCCGCGGCGCGGCGACACACTGAACCAGAAACCGCCAAACTCGTGCAGCGTGCGCCCGTCGATGGCCAGCGGCGCCACCATCGGCACCTCGTCCGCCGCCAGCTCGGCGGCAAAGGCGTGCTCTTCCTCGATCTGCGCGCGCGACCAGCGCCCGGGCCGGTAGAACTTGAGCACCACCGCCGGGTGCGGCTCGGCCAGCGGCGTGCCCGGCTCCAGGTGCGCCAGGTAGACGCGGTTTTCGTAGGAGTTGAGCGGTGTCAGGCGGCCATCGCCCATCAGGCCCAGGTCGGACAGGGCGTCCTGGACGAAGTCGGGGGTGAGCTGGGCAAAGGAATGGAGGGCGTCGGGCATGGCCGGCATTGTCTCCGCCTTGGGGCGCCGCCGGGCACAATCGGGCGCCATGACCGCTTTGCCCCAGTACTGGCTGATGAAGTCCGAGCCCGAGGAGTGCTCCATCGACGACGCCCTGGCCGCGCCGGCCGCCACCGTGCCCTGGACCGGTGTGCGCAACTACCAGGCGCGCAACTTCATGCGCGACGCCATGCGGGTGGGCGACGGTGTGCTGTTCTACCACTCCAGTTGCGCCGAACCGGGCATCGTGGGCATTGCCCGCGTGGCTTCGGGCGCCAAGCCGGACCCGACGCAGTTCGAGCCCGGTTCGCCCTACCACGACCAGGTCGCCAAGCCCGAGGCGCCGCGCTGGCTGTTGGTGGAAGTGCAGGCGCTGCGCAAGACCCGCGTGCTGGGCCTGGCGGCGCCTGACGTTGCCGTGCGGGTGCGCCCGGCCCGGCCATCGGACGTGCCCGACGTGGCCGCCGTGCTGGGCGCGGCGGCGGATGCGCTGCGGCGGCGCGGCCAGGCGCTGTGGTCGGCGCGGGAGGTGAGCGAGGCGGCGATCCTGCCATCGGTCGAGCAAGGCCTGTACCACCTGGGCTGGGTGGACGGCGAGCCGGTGGGCGTGTTCCGGTTGCAGTGGGAGGACCCAGATTTTTGGCCCGAGGTGGCCGAAGGCAGCTCCGCCTACCTGCACAAGCTGGCGGTGCTGCCTGCCCGGCAAGGCAGCGGGGTGGCGCAAGCGCTGCTCAACCATGCGTGCCAACTGGCACGACGGGGCGGGCGCCAGTTCCTGCGCCTGGACTGCATGGGCGGCCGCCCCTCGCTGAGTGCGGTGTACGAAAAATTCGGCTTCAGGCGGCACAGCCCAGTACGGCTGGGTGGCGTGGTGTTCAATCGGTTTGAGATGGATCTCGGCATGCCGTGCACAACAGCTGATTTGAGCGGTTGACACCGATTGGCGTTCAAACTACAAGAACCGTTCAGGCTGAGCCTGTCGAAGCCCGGCGCGGCATTTCGACAAGCTCAACGCGAACGGTTTGATGCTTTTGAACGCCTTTTAGTATGAGTCGCCACCGAATCAACTACTCGCGCCACGTATTCTGGCGATGATGGGCATCGATGCGATAGCTTTTTTGGGGAAAAGGCTGTACGCAAGCCCTCGAGTCTTGGTTGCCGTGTGGCAACGGGGAAAGCCGCGTTAATCTACTGCGGTATGTTGTTGACGCACAACCTCTTCGAATGAACTCGCTTGGCCCGTTGGATGCGCCGGGCGCCACGCTCGGTTGTCTGCTGGGTGTGGGCGCGGCCGTCGTCTTGCACTGGTGCTTCCCTGAGCGGGACCTTGTTTACCTGCAGGCCGCGCTGGTGGCGGTAGGCGCGGTTGGGGGCTTGCTGATTGAGCACTGGGTCGTCGATCGGCCCCCGAAACACTGAATTTGCGGGCGAGGTAAAGCGCAGCGAATCCCAGCGGTGTTGTTACCGATCCTGAGTTACGCCCCCATCCCGCAGCGCCTGCGCAGGCGTCACGATCCGCAGCCCCTCCATGGCGGGCACCGCCAGTAAATCGTCGTCCCCCGTCACCAGCCAACGCGCTGGTGCGGCGAGGGCAGTGCGGATAAAGGCGTCGTGGCTCGGGTCGCGGCTCCAGGCTTGCGCATTCAGTTCGGCCGAAACCTCCACCCACAGCGCTGCGGCGCGCGCATCGCGCAGGATGGCGTGGCGGGCTTCGATGCTGATGTAGCGGTCGAACTTGGGCTTCCAGATGCGCTGCTCCAGCTCGGCGTAGGTGGCGTCTGAAAACACAGCCAGGCCCTGCAACAGCACGGCGCGCACCACCTGGGCGGGGATGCCCTGGGGCGACAGGGCGGCGCTGAGCCAGACTTTGGTGTCGAGGACGACCGAGCGCTGCGCGGGCTCAGCTTTCATCGGCCAACAGTTGCCGCAGCGCCTGCTCGCTCAAGCCCTGGGCAGCGGCACCTGCGTCGTTCTGCGCCAGCGTGCCCTGCAGCCGGTTGGCGTAGAAGTTGCACATGGCCTCGTAGTCCTGCGCGCTGACCATCACGCCCACCACGCGGTCGCGCTTGAGCACCTGCACGGGCTCGCGCTGGACCTGGTCGAGAAATTCGCCGAAGTGGGTTTTGGCCTGGTTGGCGGTGTAGGCAAGCATGGGCGCCTCCGAGGGGAGCAATGGCGCTTATTTCCGCACGAATCGAACGATTCGTGCGTTTTTGGTGGTGCTTGTGCCCTCAGGCCGCCCGCGGGAAGGTGGGTACGGTGAGCGGTGCGCCCGGCGCCGCAGCGGCGCAGGGCGCCACGCGTTCAGTTCGCAAACGCCGCAATCCCCGTGATCGCCCGGCCCAGGATCAGGGCGTGCACGTCGTGCGTGCCTTCGTAGGTGTTGACCACTTCCAGGTTGACCAGGTGGCGGGCCACGCCGTATTCGTCGCTGATGCCGTTGCCGCCCATCATGTCGCGCGCCAGGCGGGCGATGTCCAGCGCCTTGCCGCAGCTGTTGCGCTTGAGGACGCTGGTCAGCTCGACCGGGGCGATACCCTCGTCCTTCATGCGCCCTAAGCGCAGGCAGCCCTGCAGGCCCAGGCCGATGTCGGTCAGCATGTCGGCCAGCTTCTTCTGGATCAGCTGGTTGGCGGCCAGGGGGCGGCCGAACTGGTTGCGGTCCAGCACGTACTGGCGGGCGCGCAGGTAGCAGTCTTCCGCCGCGCCCAGGGCGCCCCAGGCGATGCCGTAGCGGGCGCTGTTCAGGCAGGTGAAGGGGCCTTTCAGGCCACGCACATCGGGGAAGGCGTTTTCCTCGGGGCAGAACACCTCGTCCATCACGATCTCGCCGGTGATGCTGGTGCGCAGGCCGACCTTGCCGTGCACGGCGGGGGCTGTCAGGCCCTTCCAGCCCTTTTCCAGCACAAAGCCGCGGATCTGGCCTTCATCGTCCTTGGCCCAGACCACGAACACGTCGGCGATGGGCGCGTTGGTGATCCACATCTTGGCGCCGCTGATTGAGTAGCCGCCGTCGACCTTGCGGGCGCGGGTGATCATGCTGCCGGGGTCGGAGCCGTGGTTGGGCTCGGTCAGGCCAAAGCAGCCGATCCACTCGCCGCTGGCCAGCTTGGGCAGGTACTTCTTCTTTTGCGCTTCGCTGGCAAATTCGTTGATGGGCACCATCACCAGCGAGCTTTGCACGCTCATCATGCTGCGGTAGCCTGAGTCCACGCGCTCGACCTCGCGCGCCACCAGGCCGTAGCAGACGTAGTTGAGGCCAGAGCCGCCGTACTGCTCGGGGATGGTGGGGCCCAGCAGACCCAGCTCGCCCATCTCACGGAAGATGCTCGCATCGGTCTGCTCGTTGCGGAACGACATCTGCACGCGCGGCAGCAGTTTTTCTTGGCAGTAGGCGCGGGCGGCTTCCTGCACCTGGCGTTCGTCTTCGGTCAGCTGCTGGCTCAGCAGAAACGGGTCTTCCCAGTCGAACTTGGCTTTGGCGTGGGCCATGGGGTGATCTCCTTGGTGTCGGTTCTAGATGTGGGGGATTGTGCCGTCGCTCATGAATAGTTGTCCAATATTGATTACCGAAGCAACGATATATGATTCGTATCGATGGAGCTTCGACACCTGCGCTACTTCCTGGCCTTGGCCGAGGAACTGCACTTTGGCCGCGCCGCCCGGCGCCTGGCCATCAGCCAGCCGCCGCTGACGGTGGCCATTCAGCAGCTGGAGGCCGAGGTCGGCGCGCCGCTGTTGCTGCGCAACAGCCGGGGCGTGCAGCTCACGGCCGCCGGCCAGGCCCTGGTGCCGGCCGCGCGCGCGGCGCTGGAGCAGGCGGCGCAGGCGCTGCACGCGGCGCGCGACGCGGCCAGCGGGCAGATCGGGCGCCTGCACGTGGCCTTTGCCGGCACCATGCTGTACCGCGGCCTGCCGAGCATGCTGCGGCGCTTTCAGGACGAGCACCCGCGCCTGCAACTGAGCCTGCGCGAACTCAGCTCCAGCGAGCAGGTGGTGGAGCTGCACCACGCCCGGCTCGACGCCGGCTTTGCCCACGTGCCGCACGCGCCCGAGGGGCTGGCACAACTGCTGGTGTCCAGCCAGCCCTTCGTGGCCTGCCTGCCCGCGGCGCACCCGCTGGCGCACCAGCGCGCGCTGCCACTGAGCGCGCTGGCCGGGGAGCCGCTGGCGCTGGTTTCGCGCGCGGTGTCGCCCGACTACCACGCGCGCATCGTGCAGGCCTGCCAGGCGGCCGGTTTCGTGCCGCCCTCGCTGCACGAGCTGCAGCACTGGCTCAGCGTGGTCTCGCTGGTGGCGCAGGGCTTGGCCGTGGCCTTGGTGCCGGCGGCGCTCAGCCAATCCGGTCTGGCCGGCGCCGTGTTCGTGCCGGTGACCGACCCGCACCATGCATTGCCGCATTACGAAACGCGCTGCCTGTGGAACCCGCACCGCGACCAGCCGGCGCTGGGATTGTTTCTGGACGCGGTGCGGGCGGTGGCGGAAGCCGGCTAGCCTCCTGCGGGAGCCTCCTCGGCTATGCCGGGGAGGCAGTAGAAGTTTGACATTGCCGGGGGCTGTCCGTCACAGAGGCTTCCAAGCCCTACCATGGCGGGGGCAAGCGTCTGACAGCCGCTCGGTACGGCGCCAAGAGGCCTGCACTTGCTGCTCGGTTCTCCCTTGAACAATCCTTCATATTATTTGACTTGTCTCGTGCCTCGCGCTTCTCTACTCTAGGTGGGAATCAATCAAGAGCTGGAGACAAGGATGCCGCACCGTAGGAATCTTCTTGCAATCGCCTCGAGCGCTTTGTTACTCGGTCCGATGACGCTGGCCCATGCGCAAAGCGATGACTTCCCGTCACGCCCGATCACCTTAGTCGCCCCCTTTCCGGCGGGCTCCGTCACGGACGCCGTGACCCGCGTACTCGCTAACGCAGTAACTAAGTCGTTGGGAAAGCCAGTCGTGGTGGCGAACAAAGCGGGTGCGCAGGGCACGATTGGTGCGGCCTACGTGGCCAACGCCAAGCCCGATGGGTACACGCTCCTCGTCGGTTCATCAGCGATGTTCGTTGCGCAGAGCTTGTACAAGTCATTGTCATACGATCCGGTGACAAGCTTCGCTTCCGTGGCTGGTGTCGGCTCGACAGCGATGATGTTCCTGGTGCCGGTCAGTTCGCCTTTGCGTACCACCGCTGATCTGGCCAAGGCGGCCAAGCGAGCGACACCTCCGGTCAGCGTGGCTTACGGCTCTGGCAGTGGCCAGATCGCCGTTGCGCTCTTCGCGACTGTCTCTGAATCACGACCGATTGCAGTCAGCTATCGTGGTATTCCGCAGGCCCTGACCGATCTGATTGGAGGACAAGTTCAGGTCGCTGTCGTTGACATCGGCAACGGCCTCGCGCAAGTTAACGCCAGCAAGGCACGAGCTCTCGCAGTCTCGTCATCTAAACGCTATGCAGGCGCCCCCGACGTGCCAACCCTCCAGGAAGCATTCCCGCGTGCCAGCGGCGCATTGGAAACCATCATCGGCATACAAGCACCGGCTGGCACTCCGGAAGCGATTGTGCAAAAGCTAGACACGGCATTCCAGCAGGCTGTGGGGTCCACGGAAGTCCGAGCGTATTTCCAAGCGCTGAATACGTCGGTACTGTCGCTATCTTCCAAGGAACTCGACTCCCGCATACGAGTCGACAATCCGCGCTGGGAAAGCCTCATGAAAAAAGCGGGCATCGAGCCGCAGTGATGAGCTAACGCCTCTCGGCAAGCGCGCCCCCCAACCGGTCACACAAGGCAACAAAGCGCGCTGCGGCCGGAGACATCGAGTGCCCGCGTATGGTGATGATCGCAATGGTGCGTTTCATCACCGGCCGTACGATCCGCACGGCGCTTACCGAACTATGGCGGGGAACGGCGACTCGAGGCAGTATGCCGATACCCAGCCCAGCTTCGATCATGCCCACGACAGTGGCGACGTGCGTGAATTCGTAGCCCATGTCGGGCTCTAGACCTTCGTGTTTCAGTGCCCGTTGGATGTCACGGCGGAATTGCGACGAGCCGAGAGCCAGCAGCCGCATTTTTGCCAACTCTCGAAGGGATATTTCCTTTTTTGTGGCGGCTGGATGCCCAACTGGTAGGACCGCCACATAGTCGTCCGTGAACAGTGGCTTCAGATCGAGCTCGCCAAGCCGGTCAGGCTCTGGACCGATGCCGAAGTCGACTTCACGCCGGCGCACCGCCTCCAGCATCTCGGGCTGCCTAAGCTCACGGACCGCAACCGTCACCCCAGGGTACAACCGAGCGAAGTCAGTCAGCACCTCCGGCAGCGTCGATCCGGCGATGGTGGGCACGCACGCGAATGACAGATGGCCGTGCTGTGCATCAGCGGTCTGTTGTAAATGCGCAAGCGCTGTTTCGAGCTCTGCCATCGCTCTGCGTGCGCTAATCAAGAGCTGTTCGCCCTCAGTCGTCAACTCAACCTTGCGGGTAGTACGCTGGAACAACGCCAAACCCAAGCGTTCCTCCATCTGCTTCACCTGCATGCTCACGGCTGGCAGGGAGAGGTGAAGTTGCTCGGCGGCCTTCCCGAAACTCGCGTTCTCGGCTACCGCAAGGAAGGTAGACAAAGCTTTGAGATTCACCTTCAAGACTGCTCTCCTAAATAATCCATCAGATTATTTTAGTTGTCACGGATCGGCGCCGATCTTAGCATTCAAGCTAAGCCAGTAGGAGTGACCAATGCCACGCAAACAGAGGGAAATTCGCACCGACATCGGATGGAGCGATGCGTCCAGTATCAACCTCTTCGGCCGAGACTTTCCTAGCGAAATTCTCGGCCACCTGAACTTGGGAGACATGGGTTTTCTGGAGCTGACCGGGCGTTTCCCGCAACCGACCGAGTCTCGGATGTTCAATGCAATGGTAGTGACGTTGGTGGAGCATGGAATCACGCCGAGTGCGCTTGTCGCCCGCATGACCTACCTGGGCGCGCCGGAGTCGCTTCAGGGCGCGGTAGCTGCTGGCCTGAATGGCCTGGGCACTGTTTTTGTCGGCAGTATCGAAGGGGCGGCGAAGATGTTGCGCGAAGCCATGCCGACCCCCAACCCAGAAGCCGACTTCGACGAGCTCGCTCGCTCCGTGGTGGGGGCGTTCACTGCTCAGAAGCGAATCGTGCCGGGCATCGGTCATCCGTTTCACAAACCTATAGATCCGCGTACGCCTCGGCTGAAACAGCTCGCACAAGAGAATGGATTCGATGGCCCATACCTGAAGCTGATGGACGCTGTCGCTGGAGAGGCCGGCCGCGCAAGCGGCAAGGTGCTGCCGATGAATGCGACAGGTGCGATCGGAGCCCTGTGCTGCGAGATGGGGTTCGATTGGAGGATCTGTCGTGGACTGGGTGTCATGGCGCGCGCGGTGGGCCTGGTCGGGCACATCCTGGAGGAGTCGCGCAAACCAATGGCCGAAGAGATTTGGCACCGAATTGAGGATATAGCCACGGCACACATGCGGCCGAACTCTGAGGCGGAGAAGAAATGATGAGCGATTTCGTGAAAGACAAAGTGGTGTTGGTTACCGGTGCGGGTGGCGGGATCGGCCGTGACTTCGCTCTCGCCCTCGCGCGTGAAGGGGCAAAGGTGGTGGTGAACGACCTGGGTGCTTCGGTGGGTGGCGAAGGCCGAGACCTATCACGTGCGCAAAATGTGGTGAACGAGATCTGCGCTGCTGGCGGGGTTGCCATTGCAAACGGCGACAGCGTGTCCGATTGGGACGCTGCAAACCACATGGTGACCCAAGCAGTCGACTCTTTCGGGCGCATCGATTGCGTCATCAATAACGCGGGTATCCTGCGTGACCGCTTCTTTTTCAATATGAGCGTGGACGAGTGGCGGGCAGTGATCGATGTGCACTTGAACGGCGCGTTCTACGTCTCCCGTGCTGCGGCTCCGCACTTCAAGGAGCAGCAGTCAGGATCCTACGTTCACATGGTGTCCACATCGGGTCTGATTGGAAACCTCGGTCAAGCGAACTATTCAGCCGCGAAGTTGGGCATCGCCGCGTTGTCGAAGTCGATTGCCATGGACATGGCCAAGTTCAACGTCCGCTCCAACTGCATTTCGCCCTTCGCCTTCAGCCGGATGATCGGCGCTATCCCGGCTGAGACCCCAGAGCAGAAGGCGCGTGTTGAGCGACTGCAGCGCATGGGGGCGAACAAGATCGCACCGCTTGCCGTCTACCTCGCGAGTGACGCAGCGGCCCAGGTGAGCGGTCAGGTTTTCGCGGTGCGCGCGAACGAAATTTTTCTGATGAGTCAGAGCCGACCCTTGCGCGGAATGCACACGGCCGAGGGATGGACACCGCAAGGCGTTGCCGAGAGAGTCATCCCGGCGTTGCGTCCATCGTTCTACAGGCTGGATCGCTCGCAGGACGTCTTCGACTGGGATCCGGTCTGAGCATGATCGACGTGAAAGCGGTGCAAGGCCGCCACTTCCCACCAGTGCGGCAGACCTACTCCCAGAAAGATGTGATCCTCTACGCGTTGGCGCTCGGCTATGGGAGCGACCCAGTTGACCCAGCACAGCTGCGCTACGTGTTCGAGGGCGGCCTTCAGGTGGTACCCACATTCGCGAACGTGCTGTGCCATCCCGGATTCTGGATCAGCGATCCAGTGTTGGGGATCGATGCCGCGCGCGCGGTGCACGGCGAGCACCACGTCAGCTTTCACAAGCCGCTTCCCGCGGCGGGAACAGTGCGCGCTCAGACGCGTGTCCTAGGCCTGGAGGACAAAGGTGTCGACAAAGGCGCATTGCTCGTGGTCGAACGGCTGCTGTGCGACGACGCCAGCGGTGTGCTCCTGGCCCGGATAGAGCAGCACACGCTGCTGCGTGGCGATGGCGGCTTCTCTGCGGCTTCTCCGAGTGTAGATAAGACCAGCGTACGCGCTCCGGCTATGGACCGGCCGCCGGATCACGTCCTCGACCTTGCTACTTTGCCACAGGCTGCACTGTTGTATCGCCTAAGCGCCGACATGAATCCACTGCACGCAGATCCGAATGCAGCGGGTTCCGCTGGGTTTTCGCGGCCGATCCTGCACGGCTTGTGTACTTTTGGCATCGTCTGCCGAGCCGTGCTGGAGGCCTGCGCCGATGGTGACCCCTCACGCCTAGGTTCTCTCGGGGGCCGATTCTCGGCGCCGGTTTTCCCTGGTGAGACTCTCCGGACGGAAATCTGGCACAGCGAGACCCGTGACGGAGTTCAGAAGCTGCGGGTGCGCTGCTTTTCAGTCCAGCGGAACTGCGTGGTTTTTACCAACGGAATCGCTACGGTCATCAGCTGAAGAAGGGAATGAAAATGATTCGTTACGAAGTGCGAAGTGCCATTGCGCAGATTTTGTTGGACAACCCGCCTGTCAATGGGATTACCGATGACCTGCTGGATGCCCTAATGGAGCGTCTGCGTGAAGCCGGCGCGGACCCTGGCGTGCGCGCGATCGTTATAGGCAGTGCCGTTCCGGGTCGCTTTTGCGGTGGGCTGGACCTGGCAAAGTTTCGCGAGAGCTCGCCGTCAGACGTACATCGCATCGTCAACAAGCTGTATTTCCAACTTTTCGAGTTGCAGTCCAGCCTGCCTAAACCGGTGATCGCCGCAGTCACTGGTGCTGTCCGCGGAGGTGGTATGTCTCTCGCGATCACCTGCGACATGATCGTCGCGGCGGAAAATTCGACCTTCGGGTATCCGGAGCTCGAAATCGGTTTGCTGCCTTCTATTCATTACCACCATCTTCCCCGGATCATTGGCCGGTACCGCGCATTTGACCTGCTGTTTACGGGTCGCGTGTTCGACACGCGGGCGGCTATAGACCTCGGCCTGGTCGGCCGCAGCGTTCCGGCTGCTGAGGTGCTTTCGCACGCGCATGAACTGGCTGAAGTGTTCGCAAACAAGTCGCCAGAGTTGATCCGTATGGGTAAGCTGGCCTTCTACCGCGCCATCGACCAGGGTTATCGCGTGGGCGCAAGCACTGCTGTCGATCTTGTGTCCGCCGTGTTCGGAACTGAAGATTGCGCCGAAGGTCTGGCCGCATTCGTCGAGAAGCGCGAACCGCGGTGGGGGCAGCCGTGACGCCGACTGCCCTGAACGGACTTCGCGTGCTGGATCTGTCGCGTGTGCTCGCTGGCCCATACGCAGCTCAGGTGCTCGCCGATCTGGGTGCCGATGTCATCAAAATCGAAAGGCCGGGGCGCGGAGACGATACCAGGGAGTGGGCGCCCCCAAGGATGACTCTCGCGTCTGCATCGCCCCTGGAGCAGTCGGTCTACTTCTGGACCTGCAATCGAGGGAAGCGCTCAGCCACGGCAGACATCGGTGATCCTCAGGGCCAAGCGCTGGTGCAGCGCCTGGCGGCGGACGCTGACGTGATCATCGAGAACTACAAGGTTGGTACGTTGGCGAGGTACGGGCTGGATTACGACAGTCTCAGGGTGCTCAATCCGCGGCTGGTGTATTGCTCCATCACGGGTTTCGGTCAAACCGGCCCATACCGGGAACGACCCGGCTACGACACCATCGTACAGGCGTTGGGTGGCCTGATGAGCATCACCGGCAATGCGGACGGTGAACCAGGCGGAGGACCTCGGAAATCAGGCCTCGCCGTGGCTGACCAGATGACCGCTCTCTATTCCGTGATCGCCATCCTGGCGGCGCTGCGGGAGCGCCAAGTGTCAGGCCAAGGACAGCAAATCGACATGTCGCTGCTGGATGTCCAGGTGGCGGCGCTCACCAATATCGGGATGAACTACCTGGCTACTGGCGAGGTTCCGCATCGCATGGGTAATCGGCTGGCGACCGTTTATCCCAGCGACACATACACCTGCGAGGATGGCGAGATCATGCTGATTGTCGGCAACGATGAGCAGTTTCGTCGTTTTTGTGCTGCCATGGGTTTAGATGGCGTGTCCCAGGACGCACGCTTCGCTCGGAATCCGAATCGCCTCCAGAACGCACAGGCACTGGAGCCGCTGGTGCGCAGTGCCTTCGCGCGACGCAAGGTAGCAGACTGCCAAGTGCTACTGGATGAGGCTGGTGTGCCGGCCGCTACTATCAATAACATTGAGCAGGTCTTCGCAAATCCACAAGTGGTTGCACGGGATTTGGTGCGTGTCGTGCCAGGCCCGGACGGTGGGACCGCTCGGCTTATTGCCAACCCAATCCGAATGTCGCGCACGCCCTTGCGCGACGCTTGCCGGGCCCCGAAGCTTGGGGAGCACTCTGACGAAGTACAGCACGGCTGGCCAGCCGTCAATCCTGGTGTATGAAGAAGACTTGGCATGAAAATTTAAGAGAATTGCTGATGCGCGCGGTGCCAAGATCTCCGGGCTTGATCCTCGATAGCCGATCACCCGTGGCAGAGGGGCATGGAGCCTTCAATGGGCAGCAAGGGAGGCAGCCATGGGAGGAACTGTTGGCCGAGACCATCAACGGCCAGTACAAGGCAGAACTGATTCACCGCCGCGCGCACTGGAAGACCGGGGAGTCGATGTGGCTGGTACCTCGGAATGGGTGTCATGATTCAACAACCATAGGTTGCTCGAACTCATCGGCTACATCCCATCGGCCGAGCTTGAGGCAAACTACTACTGGTCAATCGTTGGTCAGGACGCCGGAGCTATCTGAATTAGACCCGCCGGTCTCCACGAAATCCGGGATGGTTCACCATGAAAACAACCGATCAAAATCAACAAAGTAGCAAGACAGAAACCATCGTCCTGGGCGGCGGCTGCTTCTGGTGCACCGAGGCGGTGTTCAAGGAAGTGCGCGGCGTGCTGGACGTCGAATCCGGCTACAGCAACGGCCAGACCACGCGGCCGACCTACGAGCAGGTGTGCACCGGCCGCACCGGCAGCGCCGAGGTGGTCAAGCTCAGCTACGACCCGGCGCAGGTCGGCACGCGGCAGTTGCTGGAGATTTTTTTCGCCACGCACGACCCCACGCAGCTCAACCGCCAGGGCAACGACGTGGGCACGCAGTACCGCAGCGGCATCTACACCACCACGCCCGAGCAGAAAGACGTGGCCGACGACCTGATCCGCGAGATCAGCCAGGACAAGCTGTTTGGCGCGCCCGTGGTCACCGAGGTGGCGCCCCTGGCGCACTACTTCCCGGCCGAGGACTACCACCAGGACTTTTTCGAGCGCAACCCGCACCAGGGTTACTGCATGGCCGTGGCGGCGCCCAAGGTGGCCAAGTTTCGCAAGACCTTCCGCGACTTGGCAAAATGAGCCTCCTGGCGCGGTTTTTTGAGCAAAATTCCAAGAATGTCGGCGCCTACACTTCCTGAGGTGCTATGAATAGAGTAGCTTGTGGCGTGATCTCGCGCCGTGGCGATGGCTTGTCATGTACGGCCTGATGCTGTTTCTGCATGTGCTGGGCGCCACCGTCTGGACCGGCGGGCATCTGGTGCTGGCGCTGGGCATCCTGCCGCAGGTGCTGCGTGAGCGCTCGCCCGAGCGCCTGCTGGCCTTCGAGCAGCGCTACGAGCGCGTGGGCATGCCGGCGCTGCTGTTGCAGGTGTTGACGGGGCTGTGGATGGCGCACCTGCTGGTGCCCGACATGGGTGCGTGGCTGGCGCCCGATACGCCGCTGGCGCGCGCCGTTGCGCTGAAGCTGGCCTTGCTGGGGGTGACGGCGCTGATCGCCGTGCACGCGCGCTTTCGCGTCATTCCGCGCCTGACGGCGGCCACGCTGCCGCTGATGGCGTGGCATATCGGGGCCGTAACGCTGCTGTCGGTGGCGTTTGTGGCGGTGGGGGTGTCGCTGCGCTTTGGTGGGGTGTGAGGTTTTGAGCTGCTGAACGCAGGGGCGTGCAGCGTTGTGGGGCCGCATTCGACCTAAGGCGCAAGTTCACGCATTTTCCCGCCAGAACTACAGCCGGGGCCGAGGTCCAATACCGATGCCACTGCCCGCTGGCGTGCGCTCCAGACGTCGCTCCAAGAGTTTCCGGTGCTCGAAGTTGCTCCCCCATACGTATATACTGGCTTGCTCGACTATGCCCCTATTCATTTGCCGTACGAGCTGGACATCAGTTAATGAAGCAATCCATCGTTTCATTTTTTCCGATCTTGAGATAAAAAAAGTGACATCCGGCGCAAGGGGGAGGTAGATCAAATCGATTTTCATTTCTGGGCCAAACAGTGTTAGTGGACGGTCGCCAATCAGTAGTTTTTCTTTGGTTTTTGTGATCCGTTGAACTTTCCATTCCGCCTCAAAGAATAGCTTGTTGTATGTGGACGTCTGGATTAGTTCCGGCAGTGCGTAGGTGCCGAAGTCCAGCAATGATGGATCGCGCCGTTGATAGAGATCGTATAACTCCCTCAATGAGTCCGACTGTCCAGTCGTGCCGCTAGAGAACTGCGAACTAATCGCATCGATTCCACGCTCTCGTATGTGTTCAACCGATCCCGGGCCGCGAAACACGAGGGAGACTAGGAACATGGTCCACGTGTGCTTCTGCTCTTCAGGCATGTCGTGGAGTCCGTTGGCAAGTAGCGCTTTATGCACTATCGCTGCAGGATCATCAACATGTTTACTCATGAATTTCCGTTCAATTTCCGGGTTTGGTTTAACAGTTAGCCTCCCCATGGAATACAGATGTCGTTCATTAGCTACCGATTTTCCCTTGTAACGCTTCTCGGTTATCTGTTCGCGAATCCAGCGCATTTGAGACAGCTTTTCGTCTTCACCGCTGTGCCAGCCATTGAGCAGAAATTTTGGAATGTAATGGTGTTTCTTATGGGTATCCACTTTGACGAGATGCAAAGGCTCGCTCTGCCACGGCTGGGGGGAGAAGAGAAATTGTGAATGAAATTTGGTGATTGGGTTGCAAATGACGCTTGTTACCTGAGCTGGTCATCCATCTTCAAGTGGCGAAGATCAGGTTATAGCCGGTAACAATCAAAAAAACACAACCGCCTTTCTCGCGGTTTGGCGTTGGTCGACACTCCGCGAGTGTGGCGCCGGCGGTGTGTCGCGCTCGCTTCGTGGCGACAGGGCGGTGAGGCACTGGCTCTGTCCAATGATCGTACGCGCGGATGTCAATTGAGTTGAGCTAAAAAACAGCGCTAGCGTCCGTCTATATGGCCCTGTCAGCTACCGAATTCAGAGCTCACCGATTTACTTGGTACCAAAAATCCGGTCCCCCGCATCCCCCAGCCCCGGCAGGATGTAGCCGTGGTCGTTCAACTCGCGGTCGATGGCGGCGGTGTAGATCGGCACGTCGGGGTGGGCGGCGTGCAGGGTCTGGATGCCGGCGGGTGCGGCCAGCAGGCACAAAAACTTGAGGGAACGCGGATTCAGGCCCTTGAGTTTGTCGAGGGCCGCCACGGCGGAATGGCCGGTGGCCAGCATCGGGTCAACGGCGATCACGTCGCGCTCGGCCATGTCGGTGGGCATTTTGAAGTAGTACTCCACCGCTTCCAGCGTGCTCGGGTCGCGGTACAGGCCGACGTGGCCGACGCGGGCGTTGGGCACCACGCGCAGCAGGCCGTCCAGCATGCCGTTGCCAGCGCGCAGGATGCTGGCAAACACCAACTTCTTGCCGTCGATCATGGGGCTTTGCATGGTTTCCAGCGGGGTCTCGATCTCGACCAGCTGGGTTGGCATGTCGCGCGTGATTTCGTAGGCCATCAGCATGGCCAGCTCGCCCAGCAGGGTGCGAAAGCTGGTGCTGCTGGCGTCCTTGTTGCGCATCAGCGTGAGCTTGTGCTGCACCAGGGGGTGTTGGACGTGGTGGACTTGGCGGGTGGGGGCGGCGGCGGGCATGGGCAGGATTTTAGAGAGTGCCCATCCGAAGGCCGCGGAGCAGGCCCATCCAGGGGCCGCTGCGCACGGCCGCCCGAAGCGGCCGGCCCGCCCCCCTTGGGGGGAGGCGCCGCAGGCGCTTCGGGGGGTCACTTCAAATTCAGCAGGCGCTCCACCGACAGCCGCCCCGCGCCATGGCGGATCAGGTACAGGAACAGCGCCGCCCAGCTCAGGTGCGTGGGCCAGGCGTCGGGGTACACGAAGACCTGGATCACCAGCGTCATGCCCAGCAGGGTCAGGGCGGCGAAGCGGGTGAACAGGCCGGCGAAGAGCAGCAGCGGAAACAGGTGCTCGGCGTAGGCGGCCAGGTGCGCGGCCAGCTCGGGGGGCAGCACGGGCAGGCGGAATTCGTCGCGAAACAGCTCGACGGCACCGGGGGTGACGTGCAGCAGGCCA
>Ga0209572_1000924_pt1 | contig 29276 bp, 29 predicted proteins | sample EBPBio232012_DNA_FD_185867 | JGI IMG/M metagenome (GOLD analysis project Ga0209572, IMG submission 185867) | Wastewater treatment Type I Accumulibacter community from EBPR Bioreactor in Madison, WI, USA - Reactor 1_1/23/2012_ DNA (SPAdes)... | ecosystem: Engineered > Bioreactor > EBPR >...
TCGGGCTGGCCCGCGCCTCCGAAAACCACAAGGGGTTGGTCAGGACGCTCAGAGATCGGCTTGGCGAAACTGCCGGGCCGGGGCCGGCCTCCTCCTCCAGAGAGCCTGATCTGGCCGCCTTGCTGCGGGCAGCAATCCGGCTTCACCAAAGTCGCCGATTTCCTGTTGAGGCCCGGCCGGTCGCCTAACCTTCCGTGGCCCCCGATGGGCCTGCCAGGCCTGCATCGTCCAATTGCTCGGGGTCTGGCAGGTCGCGCAAGGACTCCATCCCGAAGGCAGCCAGGAACGCCTCGGTGGTGACGAAGGTATAAGGCGCGCCACGTCTCGGCTCACGGGGGCCGGTGCCGATCAGGTCCCGCTCGGCAAGTCGGCCGATCAGGTCACGGCTGATCTCTTTTCCAAAGATGTCCTTCAACCCGTCGCGGCTGACCGGCTGGTGATACGCAATCGCCGCCAGCACGGCCAGATCGTAGTCCGACAGGTTCAGCGCCTGGCTGTCCACATCTGCCGCAGCGCGGATCGCTGGGGCATAGGCCGCGCGCGTGCGCAGCATCCACGCCTTGCCCACCTGTGCCACCTCATAGGGTCGGCCCTCCAGATCCACTGCCAGATCCTCGATCAACAGATCGATCGAGGCCCCCTGCCCCACGACCCGCGCCAGATCCTCGCGCGCCACCGGTGCGCTACTTGCAAACAGCACCGCCTCGATCCGGCGCATCCACTCCCGCCAGCGCAACTCAGGGGGAAGAACGGCCAATTCGCGGTCAAGTTCTGTGTCCTCGCGCCGCCCCATGCTCAGACCCCGTACAGGCGGAACGTGTCCCGCCCTGTCAGTTCGCGCACGGCGCCGAGTGCCACCAGTCGGTCGCAGAGCCGTCGCGCGGCCCGATCCGACATAAAGGCCAATGCCCCCGGCACCAGCGCATCGCGCGACAGAAACAGATCGACCGCCCGGCCCGCCGCCTTGGCGCGCAGCTTCGGGGCCACCGCCCGAAGGCGGGCCGCCGCACGGGCCAGATCGCAGGCCAGCTGCAGCGCCTGCCCGACGGCAGAGACAACGGCGCGGTGACAGGCCAGACGCAGATCATCGCCCCGCAGGCGCAGGTCGCGGGGCCTGAGCGTCAGCGCCAGAAGTGGCAGCACATGCGTTGCCCCCACCCCCTTTGCCAGAACCGCATCGGCAAGGATCAGCACCGCAGTTTCGGCCCGCGGGTGATCTGTCAGCACCGCCTCAATGACATGCGCCGCGCGGTCGACCGGGGTCTGCCCCATGGCATCAAGGCACAGCGCGATCCGCTCGGCCCCGATCCCTTGCAGCGCATTGGTCAGATGCGCGACCGAGACAGGCCGGGCCACCGCGCGTGACCACTGCTGCAAAAGCCGTCCCGCTGGGCCGGGGTCGTCGCCCGGACCCGTCAGGTGCAGAGCATCGCGCAAGGCGCCCGGCCCTTCCCTGCGCCCCGCCATTTCAGCGCAGTTCCCGGCCGCCACCAAAGCCAAGCGGTCCCGCCACAGCGCCACAGGCACATCCCCGGCCGCGGTCACTTGGCTCAGATGCGCCAGCGCGGCCCCAGAGCGGAAGGCCGCTGCCTCAAGGGTTTCTGCCGGGGCAGCACCGATCCAGCCCGGCAGCGGGGGCAGCATCGGCAAGGTTTCCAAAGGCTCGGCGCGCGGTTTTCTCATGCCGGCAGCCTACATTGTGACGGCGCTTTCTACCAGATAAATGCACCAATAGCGCCGCAGCTTTGTTGGCTCCACAATGTCCAATAAGTTTGCATTATCGGACTTGGCGGGAGTATGCTCGACGGTATGACCGAAACGCCCGAGAAATTGCCTTCAGAACCCCCGGAACGTCCCGATCGCCATGAGCGGGACGACAGCGCTGATACGGAGCGCGACACGATCGCCCTGCCCTCCCATGTCGCTGGCTCGGGCACGCTCGACCGCCTGGTCGAAACGGCGCGTGACTATGCGCGTCAGGCGGCGTCGGAGAACACGCTGAAGGCCTACACCAAGGATTGGGCCCACTTCGCGCGCTGGTGCCGGATGCGTGGCGCGGACCCTCTCCCCTCGTCGTCCCAGCTGATCGGGCTCTACATCGCCGATCTGGCAGCGCCGGGCGGCAAGGCCCGTGCCCTCTCGGTCTCCTCAATAGAGCGGCGGCTGTCCGGCCTGACCTGGGGCTATGCGCAGCGCGGAGAACGGCTGGACCGCAAGGACCGCCACATTGCCAGCGTCCTGGCTGGCATCCGACGCAAGCACGCACGGCCACCGGTCCAGAAAGAAGCGATCCTGCCTGAAGACCTGCGCGACATGCTGGCCACCCTCCCCCACGATCTGCGCGGCCTGCGTGACCGCGCTATCCTGCTGATCGGCTTTGCTGGTGGCCTGCGTCGGTCCGAAATTGTCAGCCTCGACCACGGCAAGGATGACACGCCTGACTCCGGCGGCTGGGTCGAGATCCTGGAGGGCGGCGTACTCCTCACCCTACGCGGCAAGACCGGCTGGCGCGAGGTCGAAATCGCCCGCGGCTCATCCGATCAGACCTGCCCGGTCCATGCCCTGACGCAGTGGCTGCATTACGCAAGGATCGACTTCGGCCCGATCTTCGTCGCCACGTCGCGCAACGGCCTGAAAGCTACGGGCGAGCGGTTGTCGGACAAGCACGTCGCCCGGCTGATCAAATCCTGCGCCCGCGAGGCCGGGCTACGCCCTGATCTGCCTGAGGCCGAGCGCGTGCGGCTGTTCTCGGGCCATTCCCTGCGTGCAGGCCTTGCAAGCAGCGCGGAAGTTGATGAGCGCTATGTTCAAAAGCAGCTCGGTCATGCCAGCGCAGAGATGACCCGCCGATACCAGCGGCGGCGTGACAGGTTCCGGGTGAACCTGACCAAGGCCGCAGGCCTGTAAGCCCCCTGCCCTTCCGACGAGCCTTTGCTGAAATGCCAAGCTCCAACCTGACCGCTCAGGTTTCAGCTAACCGCTTCAATTGAAATCAGGAACCAAACGCGACAATGCGCGAGCGCACGCCCCGCGGGCGGACAAGCTGGCAGCCCTCCTCGGTGAAGATGCTGCTGGAACGGGCTGAGAGACTGGGGATGTTAGGCCATTCTACGATCTAAGATGCTGTTTTTATTTTATTCTTTGGCATCTTGCCAACTGGCAACTCACCTTCTTCCTTTGGGGCGGCCGGCAAGAAATGCATCAAATGCGACCCGAAGCTCGTCATCAGACAGCTTTTCGCTGAACTCAAGTATGACCTTCGAGCCGCGCTTCCGCAGCGTCACACCAGAACCGCCTTCAGCGCCGCGAAACACTTGCTCTGGCGGCCGCGTGCGCTTTGGACTCGATGCCGCACTCTTGAGGATCGACAGCACCTTTGAAGCTTCAATAGGAGCCCCTTTCCCTTCCCGAGCCGCAGTCTGCCTAGCGGCAACATCTTGTGCGGCCTTCAAGACTGCGGGTCCCGACTTTGGATCGGCCAAAAGCGGCTTTAGAGTCCGGGCATGGAGCTCCCTGATGTCACGAATAGACGCGTAAGCCGATACGACGATGTCAGGCAGCCTTGCCAAAGTAAGATACCGAGACAACCAGCCCTCGGAGACTTCGAGTCGCTCGGCCATCGCTTTCTGGCGACCGCCATAGTATTGTTCAAGTGCGCCCGCGTAGTCCTTCGCGCGCTCGAAGTCCGAGATGTCTTCACGATCCCGGTTCTCAACATCGGCAAGGCGAAATGCTTCTTCATCCGAAAGGTCGCGCACTTCCACAAGGTACCGGAACTGCGGATAGTTGTTTGCACGAAGCCAGGACACAGCGAAATGGCGTCTTGCTCCGCAGATCACTTCGTATTCAGCGGCCCGTCCTTTACCTAGCTTTCTGACGATGGCCGGGAATTCCTGCTGCCCTTGAGATCGGATCGAGTCGATCAGATCACGGCAGTTGTCTTCATTCAGAAGCTCGTATGCGCGATTGTGCCGCTCCCACATCACACACAACGCTGGGTCAACCCAGCGAAGTACCTTTTCCTCTCGCTCGCCAACTTCGGCCAGCGCATTTGACCGGCGAAGGAACCTGGTGCCACCGCGATCATCTTCGCCCTGGGCGGCATCCTTGTTTAGGTCCTTGAGGACGTCTTCAAAGATCGCATCGTGACGTTTGCTCATAGAACTCCCTCCTTCCGAAGTGCGCGGTGATGACTTGGCCACGTCTTTCGGGCCAGTGTCTCGACCTCCCGGCCGACCGCATCAAGATAAGCTCGACAGCGCTTGTGAGTTTCCGTTCGCGTACTCGGACCGGTCAATTCGTAAACGGTCGAAAGGTTTGCCGTCGCGTTATCGATCTCGGCACTGTCTTTCAGCACTGACTGGAGCATATCCTGCGGAAAGACGGCATCCATCATGCGCTTGATGGCGACATGTGCTGATTTCTGGTCGTTCATTTTCGAAGCAAGAATCTTTACAAAGCTGTACGAACGTTCTCCGCCGAACTTCGCCAGTTCCGAGAGAGTTGCCTCCATCATCTTGAGGAAGTGGGCTGTGGAAGCAAAATCGATGTTGCTTGGCGGGGCTGGAATGAGAAGTGCGTTCGCTGCACGCAAGACGGAAAGCGAGATCATTCCGAGAGCCGGCGGTGGGTCCAGGAGCACAACGTCAAACTGATCCGAGATACTGGCTATGCCGTCCCGAAGCCGGTCAAGGATGAAAGTAGGTTCTCGCGCCATCCGTGCGGCAAACTCGTACTCTGCGTCATAGAGTCCAAGGTTTGCCGGAATCAGAGCGATCCCTGGCCAATAAGTTGCGCGAAGAGCGTAGTGGAGCGACTTGGGCCCACCATGGCGCAAGAAAGGGTAAAGCGTGTCCTCTTCCTCATCGACATCAACGTCGGGGTTCATCCCGAAGATCGCTGTAGAAGACGCCTGACTGTCACAATCGATCACGCAGACACGATAGCCTTTAAGCGCAAAGTATTGCGCTAGGTGGCTGACAATCGTGGACTTGCCGACACCCCCTTTGAAATTCTGGACAGCGAGGACAAGTGCTGGATCGTCTGGGGCGCGATGAGGTAGCGTGCCGAACACCTCGCGCATCTTGTTGACCTGGGCGAGCGTATATCCAGTGCGCCGACCTGTACCGTCATCCTTATCCGGCTCAGGTAACCGTCCATCCGCCTCAGCATCCCGGATCGCCTTTTCTGTTCGCCCAACCATGTCCGCAGCCGTGCGGACATTGAACCGGATTTCCAAACGCTTTTCCGCATTCGGCGCGAAGACACGCTCTCGCAGCCTTTCGATCACAGTGGCCGCACGGCGCGTCAGTTGGGTAAGTTCGTTCAGCGTGACCGGGGGAAGTACGGTATCGTCCATCAGCTGCTCTCTGTGTTTTCTCTGGGGAACCATGCGGGAAGTTCGCAGCGGCGTAAAGTTCGGAAATCGTGCGGTAGGACTGCAAAATTCGGAAATGCGCCTGTAGCCCGTCAACTATCGCTCATTTGGCAGACGAAGCGTCAGAACCGGAAGTTGGGGTCAGGTTTAGGCTCTGAGCTATCCCAATATGTATGTCATTGGAAGCCGGGAGCTGCGGTCGAGCTAGCTCCCCTTGAAAAAAAATATCCACAAGAAAAACCTCTTAGTTCAGATTCTCTTGGGTTCTAGTGTTCGCGAGGACTAAGCGATTGATAAAAATATCAAAAAGTATCTGAAGGCTTACGTTTTGGGCGGCAGCGCTTACCTTACGGGATGTGAGGACTTACGAATCGGGGCGGCAAGTCTTACATTTTGGCGCGTGGGCTAGCCTTACATTTTGGGTGAGCTGGTGTGCTTGGCCGGACGACGGCAATTTTTCCTTTGTTATCAGCCGCCTGCGAATCAGCCACGAATCATCTCCGCACGTAACTCTTACAAATTGGGTGACTTGCGTCGCCGGAGGGGTGTAGCCGAACCAAGGACCTTGATCGCTTACGCGCTTGGCGATACAAAAGTAAGGCAACTGAAGTACGGGCTCCATGGCTGACAAACCTTATCGCACCCTTGATGCTCGGCCAAGCGCCGATAGCCTGATAAAGCCAGGGGAGCTGGTTGACCTGATTGAGGTCACACCCCTCAGTCTTAACGACCGACGGATCTACAATCAGCTCCTCGAAAACGCTTGGGATGCAATCGACAAGCCCGTGAGCCATGTCATCTCGAAAGCAGCACTCCGTGGCAAGCACAATTCAAACGATCGTGTGGGTGAGAGCCTCGAGCGCCTGATGTCTGCTGTGGTGAAGGTTTCGGTGAACTGGGACGGTGGACCGGCTATTGAACGTGTCCAGCTGCTGGGGGGCAACATCGAAGCCCTACGCTCCGACGGTTTGATCGAGTATGAAATTCCTGCGCGTCTTCGAAAAATCATCGGCAACTCTACAGTCTTTGCACGACTGCAACGAGAGGTGATGTTCGCCCTTTCGTCGAAGTATGCTTTGACGCTTTACGAGATGGTGCAGAAGCGGGGAAATCTCCGCTGGCGCTCTTCCGAACGCTTCTCGTTGGAGGCTTTGCGGGGTATTTTGGGCGTTCCGAAGGGCAAACTCACTTCGTGGTCTAATCTCAAGCTCCGCGCCCTAGACCCTGCCGTAGCCGAGGTAAACGATCTCTCCGATTTCATGGTAGCCGTTGAGCCAATTAAGTCTGGCCGTAGCGTCACACATGTTGAGCTAAAGTGGTGGCGCAAGGATGAGGATGCAACAGGCGCAGCGGGTAGGGCGCTGCAATTCTCGAAGGTCGGCCGGCGTGTGAAGGCAGCCGGAACCGAAGACCAGATCTTGCCGCCTGAATCCAAAGAGGTTTTAGGCGAAGCAAGGCTAAAGGCTCCAGGACTTAAGCCGCGGCCTGCGTGGCTACTGTCCCGCGGAACGCCGCTACGAACTGAGACATATGAGACCGCGCGGCTGCGACATGCTGGATATGACATCTACTTTGTGGAGGGTGAATGGCGGTCATGGGCAGCAGGGAAGCCTCCGGCCGATGACCCGGACAGAGCCTTCCTTGCGTTCTTCAGAAAGTACGCGGAGGCAAATCCAATCTAAGGTTGCCAGTTGGCAACTTTCTTCAAAAGTATTTAGTAACAATAGTTTAAGCGTTAAGTCCGTAAGGGGATGTTGCTTGGTTTGATCCGCGAGAATGTCTCGAGGCCGAATTGAGAGTTCGAGTTTGGCTGAGCTTCGAGTGACAGGCCAAGGCCGGGAGAGTGGCTCCCAGCGGCCGTCACGGAGTGATTGTCATGAACACGATGGAAATTCTGGACCCCGTTCGGCCAGTTCGGGCTGGTGGCTGGAAAGTGGATGTCTCCCAAGGGGAGCGGAACGGGCGGGTGTCGTCCGAATGGTTCAACCGGCCGGATGACGAGCGGTATCTCTCGCTCGATGACCTTTGGGCATCGGTCAAGGGTCGGTCCGAGCGGAGCCGGTCGCGCGTTGTGGAGACGGCGGATATCCGGGTCGAAGCTTCGCGTGACAGCGCCGAGCGGCTGCATTTGGTCCTGCCGAAGGCGAAAGAGCCGGTGGCACCGACACACTGGGCCTTTGGCCAACTCGCCAGCATCGTTGGTGCCCCGGCCTCCTATCTGCGGCAATTGCCCGCGCCGCTGGCGGGGATCAACCTGCAGTATGGGCTCAGCAATCACCGTGCCGAGCAGGTGAAAACCTTCGAAACAGAAGATGGCCGGACCGAACTGCGTGCGGTGACCGGTCCCGACTATGGCCGCATCCATGACCACGAACTAGTCGAGGCGGTGCAGCGGATCGCTGGCAATGGCACCGGCGACACGCGCTGGAAGGTGCCGGGCGTGCTCGACTGGTCTACCGGGGTCTACAACCCCGATGTCGAAATCAGCCGGGACACGACCACGTTGTACGCTTCGGATCGCGATGTGTTTCTGTTCCTGGTCGATGATCACAACCCCATCGAAGCGGGGCGTCTGGCCGACGGCTCGCCAGACCTCTATTTCAGGGGATTTTACTGCTGGAATTCGGAGGTCGGCGCGAAAACTCTTGGAATCGCTAGCTTTTACTTGCGCGCGGTTTGCCAGAATCGCAACCTATGGGGCGTCGAGGACTTCCAGGAAATCACCATCCGCCACTCGAAATATGCTGCCTCTCGTTTTGCGCAGGAAGCAGCACCAGCGCTGACGCGCTTTGCCAATTCTTCGCCGCAGGGTTTCGTGAACGGCATCAAGGCCGCGCGGCAGCAGATCGTCGCGCGGACGGATGAGGATCGTGATGACTTCCTTCGAAAGCGCGGCTTCTCGAAGGCGGAGTCAGGCAAGATTATCGAGAAGGTGCTGATGGAGGAAGGTCGGCCGCCCGAGAGCATCTTCGATTTCGTGCAGGGCATCACGCGGCTTGCGCGCGACAAGACCCAGCAGGATGCCCGCCTCGACATGGAAGGCCGCGCCAAGAAACTGCTCGACCGCGTCGGCTGAGCTTCGCGCCGGGGCAGGGGGCTGCACGGCCCTCTGTCCATCATAACCCCCGTCCGTCCTTCCCCTCCCGGCACTTCTTGCCACCACAGCACGCTGCGGCTGGCTGAAGTTGCACGGGATCAACTCGTGAGCATTCCATGACACGTTTCTCTGAACACAGCACCGCCTTCATGCCGCGTCGCACAGGTCGCGTTGAACTTACCGCTTCGGAACAGGCCACAATCTTTGCCGCGCGCGAGATCCTGTCGCGCCACATCAACCGCAATCCTGTCCTAACTTCCTGGACTGCGGTCATGGACTATTGCGCCCTGTCGGTGATGGGCGAGGTCGAGCGGTTTCATGTCCTGTATTTGGACCGCAAGAACCGGCTCATCTCCGACGAGCGTCTTGGCACCGGCACCGTCGATCATGTTCCGGTTTATCCTCGTGAAGTCGTCCGGCGTGCCCTGGACCTCAATGCGTCCGCCCTGATTCTGGTACACAATCACCCGTCGGGCGATCCTGAGCCTTCGGACACCGATATTGCCATGACGAAGGAGGTTCAGAAGGCCTGTCAGGCCCTCGGTCTCGTCCTGCATGACCACATCATCGTCGGTGCCGGCCGAGAAGTCAGCCTGCGCGGTCGGGGGGATTTCTGATGACCGGCCCCGGGCGTGGCGGCCAAGTCGGTCAGAGGAAGAGAAGGGCAGGGGGTTTCGACGGGTTGGAGACCGAGAGAGAGGCTCTCGGCGCCCGTCTGGAGATCGGTCCGATGACCAACATGCAGAAAATCACCCTCGCCTCGTCGCGGGATATCCCTTTCCACAACTTGGTCCTGAGCCAGTCCAACGTCCGGCGTGTGAAGGCCGGGATCTCGGTCGATGAACTGGCCGAGTCGATCGCCCGCCGCGGATTGATCCAGAGCCTGCATGTCCGCCCGGTGATCGGCGAGGACGGAGCGGAGACCGGCAAGTTCGAAGTCCCCGCCGGCGGGCGCCGCTACCGCGCGCTGGAACACTTGGTGAAGCAAAAGCGCCTTGCCAAATCGGCTCCGGTGCCCTGCATCGTCAGCGCGGCCGATGATGGCGTGCTGATCGACGAAGTCTCGCTCGCCGAGAATATCGAGCGTGCGCCGCTGCATCCGCTCGACCAGTTCCGCGCCTTCCAGGCCATGCGCGAGAAGGGCATGACCGAGGAGGCCATCGCTGCGGCCTTCTTCGTCGATGCGAAGGTGGTCAAACAGCGCCTGCGCCTCGTCACTGTCGCGCCCGTGCTGCTTGAGGTCTATGCCGCCGACGAGATGACGCTGGAACAGTTGATGGCATTCACCGTCTCTAGCGATCACGCACGCCAAGCGCAGGTGTGGGAAGCCGTCAAGAACTCTTGGTCGAAGGAACCCTACCAGATCCGCCGCATGCTGACGGAAGGGGCTGTGCGGGCCTCTGACAAACGCGCCCGTTTCCTTGGCCTCGACGCCTATGAGGCCGCTGGGGGCTTTGTGCTGCGCGATCTCTTCCAGCAGGATGACGGCGGCTGGCTGCAAGACCCTGTCGTGCTCGAACGGTTGGTGGGCGAGAAGCTGAAGGCGGAGGCCGCGGTCATCGTTGGCGAGGGCTGGAAATGGATCGAGGTCGCCGTGGGCTTTCCCTATGGCCACACCATGGGCCTGCGCGAGCTTCTGGGCACCACGGTCGATCTGACGGACGCGGAGCGGGCCACCCGCGAAGCGCTGCGCGATGAATACGATCGGCTGGAGGCGGAATATGCCGAGGCCGAGGATCTGCCCGAAGAGGTCGACCAACGGCTCGGCGAAATCGAACGCCAGCTCAGCGCCTTCGATAGCCGCCCGATGGCCTTCGATCCGGTTGAGGTCGGCAGGGCAGGGACCTTCGTCAGCATCGACAGCGACGGCAGCCTGCTGGTCGAGCGCGGCTTTGTCCGCCCCGAGGATGAAGCGCGCGCAGAACCCCTGGGCGATGCGAGTGATAGCGGTCCGGATGAGACCGGGTCGACGGACCCCAGCATCAGCGAACGTCACGCTCCGGTGATCAGCACGGCAGGCCACACGCCTCCACAAGAGGACGATGAGGACGAAGGCGATGCGATCAAACCGCTGCCCGAGCGTCTGGTCATCGAGTTGACAGCGCATCGCACGCTGGCGCTGCGAGATGCGGTGGCGAACAACCCGCGCATTGCGATGACGGCGCTTCTGCACAAGCTGGTCACGGACTGCTTCGTCTCCCGTGCCTCTGGAGCAGCGCTTGAGGCAAATGTGCGGGACATCCATCTGTCGGTGCAGGCCGCCGACCTCGCCGATAGCTATCCGGCGCAAAACATTGACTCGCGGCACGCAAGCTGGCGCGCGGACATGCCGTTGGGGCAGGGGGACGACGGCATCTGGGATTGGATCCATGCGCTGGACGAGCCCAGCCGTCAGGCCCTCCTGGCCCATTGCCTCAGCTTCGGGGTGAACGCGCTCTATGAGCGTCCCAACCCCTACAGCGGCATGGGGATCAGCCAGCACGGCCTCGACCGCCGCCTGCGTGAAGCTGACCGGCTGGCTCGCACCACCCGGCTCGATCTGGTCGAAGCGGGCTGGAAGCCGACGGTGGCCAACTACCTCGGTCGGGTCACCAAGAGCCGCATTCTGGAAGCCGTGCGCGAAGGGGTGGGCGAAGGCGCGGCCCAACTCATCGACCATCTGAAGAAGGGCGACATGGCACGCGAGGCCGAGCGGCTCCTCGACGGCTCCGGCTGGCTGCCCGAGCCGCTGCGTTTGGACGACCCGGACCTGGGGCAAGATATGGCGACAGAGGATGCCGGCGTCGAACTGCCCGCTTTCCTCACGGGCGACGACGAGACTCAGCCCGAAGAGGAAGAGGAGCGCCAGCAGCTGATCGCGGCGGAATGACCTTGAACGGGGTGGCTTCGGCCACCCCGTTTTTTCATGTGGGGGATTGAGAGGCGGGGCCTTCAGGCAAGGCGTTCGGAATATCGCTTCTTCACGGCCCGGTTGATGAATTCGTTCAACCCATCGCCTGATCGCGCGAGGACGATCATGCGGTCGATATTGGCTTGGCCGGCTGACACCGAGGTGTAGCGATAGATCGCTCCGTCCTTGAACGCGACATCCACATGCGTGGAGCCGATGTCATAGGCACGGATGCCGGAATCTTGGTCCCAATCACGATATGGTGTCATTCGAGTCCATGCGTCACAATATGCTGAAGAAGCATAGTGACTGTTCGTGTTTCGTTCAAGCTCAGGTGCATTTGCGGTGGCCCCGGGTTTCGACGTGCCTTTGCCAAGCGATCATTGAAGTGGCAGGACATTGGGCGGGGGAGGAGGGCAAGGCCCTACGGCCGGATCGTCATTGAGGAGGGCTGTTGAACTCGTCGTGTCAGCCCGATCAGCCAGCGTCTTGGCCCAATCACTGCCCTCGTTCGAGTATCGTTCGTTACCTGCCCTAGCGCTGGCAGACCTGAACCGGTGGGGTGGCGGGAGTCGCGCGGCGGCAGGGCAGGGGGATGTGCAAACTGGCCTGACCTAACCAGAGGTGATCCCATCGCCTGTGGTGCCGGTCCTGTCTTTCCTGACGGGCCTTAAGGGTCGCCTTGATCTCCTCTCCCCGTCTGTCCCAGCCCGCGTCCAAACGGCCTCTGGTGATGGGCTGATCTGCCCGAAGGACGTCTTCGCCTCGACCGCTTCGGCGCAACAGCGTCGTCACAACTTTCTTCCCCTGTCGGTGCGGGCACCGTCATTCCTCGCGCGGCAAGAAAGTTCCTCCTGTGCTGTCCAGCCCTCCGAGACGGAGGGTGCGCCATCGGTCGCCTCCGGGCTGTCGATCGCCATCGAGGCCGCAAGGACGCGGGCCCGAAACAGAGCAAAACGGAGAAAGATCATGGCGACCATCGGCACCTTCAAGAAAACCGGCACCGAATACACCGGCGAAATCTTCACCCTCAGCCTGCAGGCCAAGGGCGTGCGCCTCGTTCCCACCTCGGGTGCCTCGGGCGAGAATGCCCCCACCCACCGGGTTCTGGTCGGCCGCGCCGAGATCGGCGCCGCCTGGACGAAGAAATCGAACGAGAACCGCGAATACCTGGGCCTGAAGCTGGACGATCCGAGCTTCGCCGCTCCGATCTACGCCAACCTCTTCGATGACGAAGACGGCGAGGGCGCGAGCCTCATCTGGTCCCGCCCCAACACCCGCCGCGGCGACTGATCGCCAAGGCAAAGGCCCCGGTCGAAAGACCGGGGCCGATGGCTTCTTCCTGATCCGCGATAACCGGTCTCTGGCTCCCGATGAACCTCAGCGGTTCACATCGTCCTGGAACTGCCCGATCCGGGCCAGAATTTCGTCGAAGGCAGGTGCCTTCGCGTCGAACATCATCAGGCCCATGGCGCGGTAATCGGCGCGGAGATCCTTGATCCTTGTCTCGCTCGGCACCAGCAGCAGCGATCCTGGCTTTGCCGTGTCATAGCTGGCCCATGCAGAGCGGAAGAAGATCGACTTGTGCCGCGCGACCTGCGCCAGGAGGTCGAAATCTTGCGCTGCCGCCTTCCCCTCGACGGTCTCAAGCAGCATCGCGATATCGTAGAAGTGTCGCGAGAAATATTGCGGTGTGGGTGATCCATCTGGCCGATGGGCTTCGGCGTGGAGTGCCGTGACCTTCTCCCAAAAGGTGCGTCGCGCAGAGAGGACTGTCACGGTTGTGCTCTGGTCCTCGAAGAATGAGGGGAAGTCCTCGGCCGCATAGGGCAGGATCACCTTTTCCTCCGTTGGCCAGGGATCGCCGCGGGCTCCGAGTTCAAGTTTCACGCGGGGGGTGATGTAAGACATTCCGGCATATTCGGCGCTGGCAAACGCAGGCGGGTAGTGGAAGTTCACTGTCTGGGCATCGGTAGGATCGATGGCCAAAGACCATTCACCCGTGGAAGGTTCCCCCAACGCGCTGGCGAAGGCGGCCCGCAGAGTAGGGAGAAATCTGCCTGCGATATGGGCCGCGACATCGGCACCCAGATCGTCGATCAGTTTCTCCGCCTTCTTTCGGCCGAGCCCCTCCTTTTCGGGATCTCGTTCGCCCGCGTACCCAAGGTGGGCGCGGTCAAACGACAGGTCGATGTCTTCGGAAAACCGCCGGATCGCGTTGTATGCCTTGGAAAGCGAGGTCCCGCCCTTGAAGACAAGCGAAGCCGTCTCGCCCATCGGCAAAGCAAAGATGCGCCGCAGGGTCCAACAGACCCAGAAGTCTTTCTCGATGATCGTGTTGGAGATACCCCTTGCGGCGGCGCTTTCTCCAAACAGTGCGGCCCGTTCGGCGGCTGGGAGGCGGGCGACCTTATCCACGAAGGTCGCCCAATCCGTGACTGGCAATCGACAGAAGCGTTGCGCGCATCCAGGCAGGCGCTTGAGCTGCGCTCCTGCTGAGGATCTTCTTGTCGCCATCCGATAGGGTGCGGGCCGCGACTTGTGCCACATCTGCAGCGCGGGACACGCCGACATGTCGCAGCGCCTGAACGACGGTCCCGGCTGGGCTGCCGGGGGCGATCAGATGCTTGGGCGAGGCATGGCGGAGGTCCACGATGCGCTTGCCCAGTACGACGCGTCGGGAGGGGCCATCGGTGAGCCAGGAGCTCTGCGCCGCAACCTGGGTCGAAAGGCCAAGGGCGTTTGCGGCGCGGGCGCCGTCGATTTGCAGGTGGGAACCGGTTTCCCGGGCGAGAGCCTGTGCCACATCGTCCGGTGCAGGGGAAAGGGCTCCGAGTTTGGGGTGCAGCTTGGGAAAATCATAGAGCCCGCGGGCAAGCCTTCGCAGTTGGCCGGATTTCGTCAGCCGCGACAGGGCCTGGTCGATAGCGGCCCTGGCCGCGATGTCGAGGAAATCACGTGGCGTGAAGACGCTGCCGCGTCCGTTTGCACGGACACGCTTCATGACCCGATCGGGAACAGAGGCGGTTTGCATCATCATATGTCAGAAAATAGGCTATGTTTTTCTGACAATCAAGTGTCGTGATCTTGAGCCTGGATCCGTGAGCTGGAAGGGAAAGGCCGTTCCGCCCAAGAGATCATGGCACATCCCGGCAGGGCCGGGACCGGGCTCTGGTCGTGCCGACTGGAGCCTGCCGGGCAGTCTCACCCATTCGGGCGACGATCCCTCGCGCGACGGCCAGTTCGGCCGGAAGGAAGCCGGTGCCGAAGGGTTCGGCGCATCGACCTCCTGCAAGGGGGTTTCCATATGGCGGGCGGGCCCGCCCGTATTCATCAACTGTGGCAGCACGCTGCTATTCCTTCCCAATTCTGAACCATGCTGATCGCCGGTGACCCGCATGGCATTAAAGGTGGCGAGCGGTGGGCATCCTCGGACGGGGCAGGGGCTCCAGTCCCCGGGTCAAAGCCCCATCCCCCGCTTCCATTCGCTGTCCTTGGTCTGATCCGTCTCTTTGACACTCAACCCCGATTCCCCAGCAAGAGGGGGGGGTCGGCTACGCGAGCGTGCCGCCCTCGCGGATTCGGACGAGCCGAACGCACGAGGGTGATTGCAGATCCGGTCAGACACTTCGGGCGCCTGTTGCGCGGGGGATGGTCCTCCGCCCCCAAGAAGACAGGAGCCGACCCCATGTCCAAGAAGGATGCCACCGCTTACGCCGCCAGCCTTGCCGCCACGCTGATGGTCGCGATCACCGTGTTTCAGGCCGGGGACGGCACGCACGGGGCGATGCCGTCCGATGAATACGACGGCGACGAGGCGCTCGTCGCCCTGGAAATAGACCCCTGGCAATGAGGCGCGAAAGCGCCTCACTCCCCTCTTCGGGCCGCGCTCTTCCAGCGCGCCCGTCCGGGAAGACGGCGCCGAACCAAGGGGTCCGGCAAGGGAGAGGTCGAGATGGGGGCGGGCAGGGCGAGCCCGCCGGGGAAGAGAGAGAGCAGCGGCGAGCTCGCCCTTCATCCGCTCTCCCGGAGATCCCGACATGACCATCCATCTTCCCGGCCGCGCTGCGGCGGCCGCTGAAATCGCGCCCGACCTGGCGCGGATCATGGCCGAACAGGCCGAGCGTGAGGCTGCCGAAGTGGCGCTGCACGCAAAGAACAAGGAGGCGCTCTTCGATGGGCTGCGCCTTGTCGGCATCGCCCATGTCCTCGTCAGCTTTGATGGCTCGGGCGACAGCGGCCAAATCGAAAGCATCGACGCCCGCAGTGACCTTGATGCCAGTGTCACGCTGCCCGCCGCCCAGATCACCTTTGCCGGCATTGACTGGCAGAGCGGGGCGCCGATCGCACGCCGCCTGACCCTCGAAGCCGCTGTTGAGGAATTGGTCTACGACCTCCTCTCCGACACCCATTGCGGCTGGCAGGACAATGACGGCGCCTATGGCGAGTTCTGTATCGATGCCCGCGCCCGGACCATCCACCTTGAGTTCAACGAACGGTTCACCTCGTCCGAACTCTACACCCATGATTTCTGAGGGGGCGGCGATGGCACATCCATACCACCACGCGCTCTCCTCGGTGAAGAAATGGGGCGGGACGGTCGACGACTACCTGCCCCTTCACGAATTTTTCGACGCCTCGAAACTCATCTTGGCCGACTTTCGTCACCGGGCGCTGCGGCATCATGCCGAAGGGATCTTCCTGCTGAACAGGTCCGTGGCAGAACGCTGACCCTGTCTTCCGGTCGGGTGATCCCGACCCGCTGGGTCGGCGAGCAGCATGTGAAGGAAGACCTCGGCTTCATCCCAAGCTTTGCCGATTGGGCGCGGTCGATCCGGGCAGAGCCCTGGATGGGCCGGACCCAAAAGATCGAGGCCGAAGTCGATCCACATCTGGCGCTGCCTGTGCTGGAGGTTCGCTGAGATGAGCCGGGCCTATCTGCACCTCGGCTTGTCACCGGGGGTCTCGAACCTCACCGTCCTGCGGACGGCGATCCGCCGGCTGCACCCGGACACTCTCGCGGTCCGCAGCTGGCGAGAGGCGCGCAAGCGTTACTACCGTGAACTGCTGCAGGCCCATGCCGCTGCGCAGGCTGCCGCCGAACACCGTCAGCCTGCGGAAGCAGGCTGACTTCCGCCCCACCGCTCAACCTATCCCGACCCGGCCTCGCGGCTCGGGTTTCTCATCTTGAAAGGAGCCCATCGTGGCTGACTATTTCACCCATTTCTCCTGCGTCCTTGACGTAGGCACCCCCGAAAAGGCCGTCGCGGCGCTCGATCTCGTCCTGCGCTTGCGCGCAGAAGAGGAAGGCGCGGACGATCCCACATTCTCGGGCTTCGCCCTTTCGCTGCAAGACGGCCCGGGCAGTTCGGTTCTCTGGTTCCATGACGATGACGGACAGGGCGATGTCGAAGGCGCCATTCGCTTCGTGCTGCGCCTTGCGGAAGAGCTCGACCTCACCGGCCTCTGGGGCTTCGACTACTCCCACTCCTGTTCCCGGCCGAGACTCGAGGCGTTCGGTGGCGGCGCCCATGTCATCGACCTCGGTGCCCGCAAAAGCATCGGTTGGATCAGCACCCATGAATGGCTGACCGCCGCGCTCAACGGCGACGACATCGACGCGGTGGAGGCGCTGGTCGCATGAACACTGCCGGTCCAACCCCCACGCCCGCCTCCTCCCCCATCCCGGAATTCGGCCGCAGTGCCGACGGCATGGAGGTCGCCCGCATCAGCGATGCCGCCTATGCCATGATCCCCAAAGCCAAGGGTGGCCACTTCCTCGGCAGCAGCTGGCGGCTGACGAAGCCGCTCTCGGACTGGAAGCGGTGCGACTTTTACGGCCATGGCGGCGATCTCGCCGACGGGGCCGCGTTCCGCGCCTTCGTTCAGGAACAGGCCGAACATCAGGGCGAGAAGGCCGCCCTTGGGCGACAGGAACTCCGCGCCCATACCAGCACGCCGTGGGGACCTTCGCAGGGCGCGGTCCGCTATGGCGAGGGCGTGGTGTTTCACTCGACCTCCGGTCATGGCGGCCTCCACCTTGCAGCGGATCGCAATGCCAAGGTTCATCCGCTCCTGCGCGAGCCTGGTGGATGGTACGAAGAGGACGCCGCCTGGGCGGCCGTGGCAGTCGCCTGGCCCGACCTCTTCACGGGGCACGAGCGGCGGCAGGCCGAAGAAACCCTGCGGCACAGCTGGCCGGATGCCTGGGAGGCGATCCATGGCCGCAAGCTCAAGTCCGGCGAGTCCCATGTTCGCGATGGCGAGGCTTTCGCCAGTGATCATGCGGAAAACTGGGTGGTGATTTCGGCGATCTATTCGGACCACCAGCCCGGTTTCACCGAGGTTGTCGCCACGCGTGGCGGGCGTCGGGATCCTCGGACCGAAGAGCGCCGCTTCCTTGTCCCCTCCGGGGATTACAAGGTCGGTCGCTTCGGCTTCGTCATCGATGAAGCGTGCCATGCCGTCTATGACGGCCCGTCGAGCTTCATCGGCTGGCGGAGCAGGGCAGGGGGGTGACGATCCGACGGGCGGGTGCCTGATCTGCGGTCGGGCACCCCCAGAGGCAGAGGTGGGGAGAGGATCCGTGACGGGTCGACAGGTGGGAGGAGGTCTCCCGCCGCCCGTTGCGGAGTAACCCCGATGACCGCCCCCATCTCTCAGACCGCTTTCCGCGGCCCGCGAGACATCTTCGTTGGCGGGGCCTTGGCCCAGTTGCGCCTTGCGACCCGCCTGCCGCTGCGCGTCAGCTGCCAGTGCCGCGCGCATTGGGACGACCCTGCGCTCGATCAGCTGCACTTCGATCGCGAGGTGGATCTCGGCACCTTCGGCGACCTCGCGGCCGCCATGGCCAAAGCCGCCACCTCCGTCGCGCCTGGCCTGATCGCGGCAGATCGCGACCCGGATCTGCGGCTGGTGCCGCAGTTCGTCACGGTCCTCGATGCCGACCACTGCCTCGTTCTGGCAGGTAATGTGCACGCGGGCATGATCGCTTGGTGCGCGCCTGTGGGCAGTGATGCCGTGGCGCGGCACGTGGTCAGCGAGGCGTGCCGTCTGCGGTCCGAGGCTCGGGCAGCGGTGGACGCCGGGAATCCGACTGGGGCGGATGCATTGATCCTTCGGGCACGTGCGCTGGAAGGCCGTCTTGTCGATCCATTCTGGCGCGATCTCGCCCGTAGCCTCGCACGGCAAAGCCTTGCGGCCTGACCGGTCCTTCCCGGAAACCTGCGGATCTACTTGTTGCTGTCGATCCAGCGCGACAGCAACTGCCGGTCCCGGAAGCATTCATCCGGCACCGCGCGGCGCTTGACCCGCGCGAGTCGTTCGGCAAAGGCCACCTGCTTCGAGGTCGGCTGGCCGGGGTCCGAGGGTTTCAGCTTCGCCTGCGCCTCGATCCAGGCACTTAGCGAACGGCGGTCCTGCTGGATCTCCCAAGGCAGAAGGCTCTGGTTCCGAAGCGCCAGCGAGCGCGCATAGGCGATCTGGCGTTCAGTGGCGGGCAGGGCGAAGGGTGCAGCATCCATGATGGGTCTCCCATGCGGATCGTCCCCTGCAATATAGAACATATAGGGAACAAATTCAACTCCCCGCCCGTGGGAGAGCGAGAGTTGGGTTTGATTCTGGGCGTTCGGGCGGGTCGAGAGAGCTGCCGGGACGCGTCCTTCACCCCTGATCCAGAGGATTTCCGATGACCGATGCTGCAACCACCCTGAAACCCGCGACCCTCGTGCCCGAAGCGCGCCGCATGGCCTTCCTGCCCGCCCTGTTCAGCCCCGCCCTGATGCTGATCGGCGAGCGCGCCGTCTATCAGTTCATGTCCTGGTTGGCCCCGGATGATTACACCGGTGGCCTTTGGCATTTCCACGAACGGGACGGCCGGCCCCTGTTCCTGTCGCCCGACGCTGACAAACGCTTCCGCATCTTCTGCGAGACCAACGGCTATATGGGCGAGGTTTCGGCCGAGGCCGCCGGGATCATCGCCACTCTCTTTGCGCTGTCGCACCTGTCGTTTCAGCACGAGGCCGATCAACTGCCGGAAGCTTATATGCGGCTTTACGAGCTCGCCGGCGAGCATCCCGAAGCGGGCGAGATCTTCAAGGCGATCGACTGACATCGGGCAGGCCTGATTTGGCAGGTACTTCGCGATCTTCTGGCACCCTCCGGCGGTCTCGTCGGGGGGTGTCTGCATTCGACGGATTCAATTGGCTCAGGCTGCACATGTGGCGCGGACCTGCTGCCCTGCGTCTTTGGTTGTTTCACGGCACTACGGCCCCGGTTTTCGACAGACCTTTTCCAGTCGATCATCGGAGCAGCGGATGGCGGGGCAGGGGGACCAAGGCACACGCCTTACCGTCTTTTTCTCACCGAATTGGTCGGAGGTGCTGTAGGCCGCAACCCTGATCGACCAGCATCTTGGCCCAATCGCGGCCAGGTCGTTCGAGGATCGTCTGTTGCTCTGCCATCGATGGGCAGACCAGAACCCAAGGGGGGCGATTGCCGCGAGGCGGCAGGGCAGGGGGAAGCGCACGCAGGCCTAAAGGGCCGAGGGGTCTCATCGCCTGATGAGCCAGTCCTGTCTCTCCTTCCGGGCCTTCTTGGTCACCTTGATCTCCTCTCCCCGTCTGTCCCAGCCCGCGTCCAACGGCCTCTGGTAATGGGCTGATCTGCCCGAAGGACGTCTTCGCCTCGACCGCTTCGGCGCAACAGCGTCGTCGCAACTTTCTTCCCCTGTCGGTGCGGGCACCGTCATTCCTCGCGAGGCAAGAAAGTTCCTCCTGTGCTGTCCAGCCCCCGTGAAGGGGGTGCGCCATCGGTCGCCTCCGGGCTGTCGATCGCCATCGAGGCCGCAAGGACGCGGGCTTGGATCACAGAGAAAACGGAGAAAGAACATGGCAACCATCGGCACCTTCAAGAAGACCGGCACCGAATACACCGGCGAAATCTTCACCCTCAGCCTGCAGGCCAAGGGCGTGCGCCTCGTCCCGACCTCGGGTGCCTCGGGCGAGAACGCGCCCACCCACCGGGTCCTGGTCGGCCGCGCCGAGATCGGCGCCGCCTGGACGAAGACCTCGAACGAGGGCCGCGCATACCTGGGCCTGAAGCTGGACGATCCGAGCTTCGCGGCTCCGATCTACGCCAACCTCTTCGATGACGAAGACGGTGAGGGCGCGAGCCTGATCTGGTCCCGCCCCAACACCCGCCGCGGCGATTGATCGTGCACAAGCAAAGGCCCCGGTCGAAAGACCGGGGCCGAAGGTTTGAGGTCTTGGTCGTCGCGGCTCTCAATCGACGCATTGGGTGGTCAGCGGATGGTCGCTGCAAGATCGTGCCGAGCACTCGTTCAAAGGCGTCCAAGTGGTCCAGCGGTCGCAATCATCCCTACATCCTTGAAACTTCCGCAGAAGTTGCACACTATGTTGTATCTCATGTAAAGATAGAGGGCGCGGCGCATGTTGCTCAAATCTGTTCAAATCGACCATTTCAAACACGTTCTTGATTCCACGCTCGTTGAAATACAGCCAGACATCACTTGTCTCGTCGGGAAGAACGAGAGCGGAAAGACTGCGTTCCTTGAAGCCCTTCGACGCCTCAAGCCTGCGCAAGGCAATGTCGATTTCAATATTGGCAAGCACTATCCGGCGTGGTTGGAGAAAATGCACAAGCGCCAAGGTAAGAACCTTGAGCAGTCAAAGCCCATTCAGGTCGTGTTCGAACTTAGTGATTCTGACGTTGCGGCGGTAGAAGCCGTCTTTGGGAAGGGCGTTTTGACATCGCGAGTGTTCAGCCTAGCCCGCAGATACGACAACTACTACAGCCATGGGTTTGAATCTGACGAGGCCGTCGCCGTGTCCAATGCTGCGGCACTTATTGACTTGCCCAAGAAGGTCTCGACTGCGATCGCAGCTGCAAAGACGTTTGCTGACCTCAAGAAAGCGCTTACTGTCGCCGCAGAAAAGAACGGCGAAGACGCGCAAGTCCAGACGGCTTGTGCAGCGCTCCAAGCGAAGATTCTGGAGATGGTTCCCGCCGACAGCAACTTCGTAAAGCGCGTCTGGCATCTTCTTTTCTCCCGCGTTCCCAAATTCTTCTTCTACTCCGATTACAGCCGACTGCCCGGCAAAGTCCGCATCCGCGAACTCTTGGAGGCTGACGCGGAGAAACTTGACGAAGATGACCAAACCGCCCTGTCGCTGCTCAAGCTGGCCGGCAGTGATCAGGACTACCTGTTGGATCCAGACTATGAGACGCGTAAGCGGGAGCTTGAGAATGTCGCCAACGCGATCTCTCAGGACGTTTTGCAATATTGGACGACCAACACCGACCTGCGGGTGCTGATTGACATCTCACAGACGACCGAAAAGCGGTCAGACGGACAACACGCTGTCCATGATGAAATGCACGTTCGGATGTATGACAACCGACACATGCTTTCGCTTCCCTTTGATGAGCGCTCCTCTGGCTTCCAATGGTTCTTCTCGTTCCTGACTGCCTTTTCCAGGTATGAGTATGACGACACGCCCGTCATCATCTTACTGGACGAGCCCGCGCTGGGTTTGCATGCGAAGGCTCAGAAGGACTTCCTGCGCTTTATCGAGGAGCGACTGGCAAAGCGCTGCCAGGTTATCTACACGACGCATTCGCCTTTCATGATCCAGCCTGACCACCTTGAGCGCGCCCGGCTTGTCGAAGACAAGGGCCGCGACACCGGTTCGGTCACGACTTCGGACGTTCTCACGACCGACCGCGACACCCTGTTCCCGCTGCAAGCCGCGCTTGGCTATGACATTGCCCAGCACCTCTTCATCGCCAAGGACAACCTTGTTGTGGAAGGGCCGTCCGACTTCCTGTTCATGCAGACCATCTCTGCCCGCCTGATTGAGGACCGGCGAGAAGGGCTGGACCCGCGCTGGTCAATCATGCCACTGGGCGGAGCGGATGTGATCCCGGCCTTTGTCGCCCTCTTGGGCAACCACCTTGATGTGACTGTCGTCGTGGACGCCCGGAAAGAGGGCCACCAGAAGCTGACCGGCCTGGCCAAGGCCGGGTTCCTTGCGGAGAAGCGGATCATCACCATTGGTGAGATCACCGGCGGCAAGATGGCCGACATTGAAGACCTGTTCGCCAAGGACGACTATCTTGCGCTCTACAATGCCGCGTTCAGCAAGAAGGTCAGGGCCGCTGACCTGACGGGCACAGACCCCATCGTGCAGCAGATAGCCCGTGCGGAAGGGGTTGCGCGGTATGACCACAACTCCCCGGCGGAAGTCTTGCTACGAGAGCGGGCTAAGCGCGTTGCGGGCCTTTCGGCGGAAACGCTTGACGCATTCGAGGCACTGTTCAAGCGCATCAACGGGACTCTGGCCCAGAGGTGAGCGACGTCCGGGCATGCGTGTGATCAGGCGAGCAATGCCTTATCTACCTGTTCGCCGAGCCGCACTGCCTCCCGGGATTGATGCGGCCGCGGCTGGTTGTAGACCCGAGATAGGATCATCTGTAACCGGCCGGTTGTTACTGCGGTGACAGCGTCTTGATGCGAGCGACGAGTTCTGCGTCATTGACGAAGTCTTCGAGGAAGGCGTGCCAGGTTTCGGTTGTGATACGCGCGTCCCTGAGCATGTCTTTGAGTTCGTCTATGCCGTCATCGGTCAAGGCGGTGATGGTGTCGTCCGGCCCGGTGTAGACGCTGATGATCGAGCCATAGCTCAGATTGTCGTCATTGTAGACGATGGCTTCGAGAAGCTCGGGATCTTCTCCCAGCATCTTGGCGACGTAGTCGAGGGTGCAGACGTGGGTGACAGTTGCCATCAGGCGGCCTCGGGCAGAGCGGTGGGCAGAGCGGTGGGCAGCGGCGACCAGTTCCAGGGCAGCAGGTCATCAAGGCGGTTGATCTTGTGGTCGTTGATGCGGGCCAGGATGTCTGCGAGGTAGGCCTGCGGATCGAGGCCGTTCATCTTGGCCGTTTCGATGATGGTCATCGCGCGTGCCAGCGTTTCGGCACCGGTGTCTGCCCCGGCAAAGAGCCAGTTCTTCCTTCCGATGCCAATCGGGCGCAGGGCGCGCTCGGCTGGATTGTTGTCGATGGCGACCCGACCGTCAGACAGGAACAGGCTGAAGGCATCCTTGCGGCTGAGCCCGTAACGGAAAGCCTTGGCCAGATCCCCCTTGCCGGGGATCAGGGCGAGTTGGCGCTCGGCCCATGCGAAGAAGGCCGCGACCTTCGGGGCGCTGTGCGTCTGGCGTGCAGCAAGGCGGACGTCGGCAGGCCGACCGGTGATTTCGCGCTCGATGTCATAGAGCGCGCCGATGCGGTCGAGCGCCTCACGGGCGATCGCGGATTTGGTCTTGTCCCATTCATCGTGGAAGTCGCGGCGCAGGTGGGCCCAGCAGGCGGCCTCCCGCAGGCGAGGCGTCCCGTCGGGGTCAGGACCGTAAAGCTTGGCATAACCCTTGTACCCATCCGCTTGCAGGATGCCGCGGGTCTTGGCCAGATGGCGATGGACGTGCTCTTCCTTCCAGTCCGGTGCGAAGGCATAGACCGCCCCGGGCGGCACGGTGCCAGCCCAAGGGCGCTGATCACGGATATAGGCCCAGATCCGGCCCTTCTTCACGCCCTTGCCCAGCCCCTTGTCGCGGCTCGCGCGATCAAGCACCCGGATTGGCGTATCGTCGGCATGGAGGAGGTCACTGGCCATGATATCCGCCTCGATCCGTTCGATCAGCGGAGCCAGAACCTTCATGGCGCGACCGCACCAGTCGACCAAGGTGCTGTCCGGGATGTCGGCACCCATCCGGGCGAAGATCTCGTTCTGGCGATACAAGGGAAGGTGGTCGTCGAATTTAGAGACAAGGATATGCGCCAGCAGGCCCGCACCGGCCATGCTGCCCGGGATCGGGCGGCTGGGGGCTGGCATCTGCACCATGCGCTCGCAGCGGCGGCAGGATTTCTTCAGGCGGGCGATCTGGACGACCTTCATCTGCGCAGCGATCAGATCCAGCATCTCGCTGACATCTTCCCCCACCACACGCAGATCGCCCCCGCAATCAGAGCAGCAGCTGCCGGGGTCCAGCTCCCGCCGCTCGCGCGGCGTGCTTTCCGAGACCCGGGGACGGCGGCGCGATGGGCGGTCGGCGACATCCTCGCCAGTCTCGAAAGCAGCCCCGTCCAGATCGCCATTCGGAACCGCTGTCTCGCTTTCAGCCGAGGCGATCAGCAGATCCTCCAGCGCCAGTTCCAGCTGCTCGATCTCGCGTTCGATCTTTTCCGAGGACTGGCCGAAGACCTGCTTCTTGAGCTTGGCAATGCGCAGCCGCAGGGTCTGGATCAGCTGGTCATGGGCGCGCAACGTGGCCGAGATCTTGGCGTTTTCCGCCTGCAACGCCGCGATCAGCGCCTTCAAAAGCGCCGGATCATCGGGAAGGGTCGGGGCCAAATTCGACATGCGCCCGATTACCACAAGGCAGGCGGAATGACCATAAAAACAAGGCGTTTCAGTGGGATAATTCAGCCAACCCGGGCTGGTGGAGCCCCCCAATCCGGCCTGCGCCAGTCGATACCTTCCCATAGCATCGCCAGTTGAGCCGAAGTCAGACGCACCGCGCCGTCACCACGCGTGGGCCAGGGAAAGCGGCCCTTTTCCAGCACCTTGTAATAGAGGCAGAACCCTTGCCCATCCCAGTGCAAAAGCTTCAGCCGGTCGCCGCGACGCCCCCGGAAGGCAAAGACTGCGCCTCCGGTCGGCTTCTGGCGCAGATGATCCTGCGCGAGGGCGGCCAACCCCTCGATGCCTTTCCTCATATCCGTGACGCCACAGGCCAGATAGACGCGAACACCCGTGCCCGGCCCAATCATGCGCCTTCCACCGCTCGGATCACCTGCGTCAGCGTGGCCATCTCAAGCGTGGGATCGAAGCGCAGGCAGCGGCCATTTGCCAGCTGTAACTCGACTTGGGCAGGGCGCGCGGCTTCCACGTGCGGGGCCGCCGCGTGCCCCGTCAACTCCAAGGGCCTTTCCACCTCCACCGGAAGGAACAGTGCCTCCGGCAAGGCCGAAAGCAGCCCCTTTTTCTTCAACTCGTGCCGCCAAGCATAGATTTGCTGCCGTGTCACATCATGCCGTTGCGCAACCTGCGTCACCGTCGCACCGCCCACGCCGACCGACAAAACGATCTCAAGCTTCTCTTCGTCGCACCACCGACGACGGCGCTCCAGCCCCAGAATATCGCCACGCATCACCAGCCCCGCATAAGACACGTCGTTAACGACGTCGTTATGCACGTGCCATAATCGATCAGGCCATGCTCAGGCAGGCGGTGGCAACCGGGTGGTTACGATCATCTCGCGGATGTCGGCGCTGTTTGCCTCTTCAATCCAGAAGACACTGCATTTCGGCACTTGGATCAGCAGGGTCGCCGCCGCTACTTTGGTCGTGGGATGGACATCTGTGCCTTCAAGTTCGTCCATGACGTCAAGCAACTGGCGCATGCGCCGCTCCCGAATGTGGTCCTCAAGGAACCGGCCTTGCGCGAACGCAATCTGTTTCTCTGTGCCGACCGAGATCTCGACGTATGTCTCTCGATCAGCTTCGCTTAGGTGAGCAAGCCGACCTTCCGTGGTTTCGACAAAACCAGGAGCAAAACGCTCGAACAGGTCCTCCAGCATGCCAAGCTTGGTCGGATAGTCCACAGCATCAAAAATGATCATGTCGTCGATTGCGTCATGGGCCGGCCAATCCAGTTTCCCAATCGCGATTTGAATGAATGCCGAAGGATCCCTGCCCGCCGCGCGGATTTGCTCACCAAGATCATAGGCCAAGCCCATGGCGGTCTTAAGACCCCAACTCCCAAACGGAAGTTTCGAAACGATTTCCCGGACCCCATTGTCCCTGATCTGTGTGACGACGATCTGTGGTGCGGTCTGCATTCTTCTGCCCTCGAGCTTTCCGAGAGAGTTGGGGAGCAGTCCCGGGTCGTGCAAGACCTCTCCAAACTAACTCAGTGACTTGGACGCTGTGGGAGAGATCGCGCGACGGAAGTGGCAATATGGCACCTCCCGACGTTCCGCCGGAACCGGGCCTTGGTCCTGCGGACTGGAGCCAGCCGAAGCAGTCTCCACCCATTCGGGCGACTGTCCCGGGTGCGAAGAGGAAGAGGGGAGCCGGGACGGGGCAGGTCCGGCGGGTGAGAGAGAGCGCTGATCGGGCCTGACCCGTTCCCGCTCTCTTGAGGATTTCCCGATGAACGACCTTTCCCCGGCGACCATGGCGCAAGCGCCGGTCGCCCCGGCCTCTGCCATCCTGGCTGCGGCTGGCCTGCTGCTGCCCTTGCTCGAACGCGGGCAGCGCGTCGACACCGCCATGCTGCGAACGGCCATGGAAACCTCCTTTGGCGCTTCTGATGCCTCCGGCCTCTGGGACTGGAAGACGGCATATGAGGCCTGCGAGGCTGCGACCGTCCTGTTCCTGCGGAAATACGGCCGCGCCATCTTTCGCCAGTCGGACACGCCCACGGCGCGACTGGCCGCCCTGTCGAAGATCGCGGGCCTTCTGCCCAGTCACACCCGCCGCTCCGAGGAAAGCCAGGCGTTGCAGCAGTATTCCACGCCTGTCCCCCTCGGGTTCGCCGCGCTGACGGCCGCAGCAATCTCGCCCGACGACGTTGTGCTGGAGCCTTCAGCCGGAACCGGGCTCCTGGCCATCCTCGCCGAGATTTCCGGCGGGCGCCTGATCCTCAACGAACTGGCAGACACCCGGGCTGACCTCCTCTCCTCCCTCTTCCCAGTACTTTCTGTCACCCGCTTCGACGCGGCGCAGATCCATGACCATCTCGATCCTGCAGATGTGCCCTCAGTCGTCCTGATGAACCCGCCGTTTTCAGCGATGGCGAATGTCACGGGCAAAGCGCAGGCCGCTGCCTTCCGCCATATCTCCTCGGCGCTCGCGCGGCTTGCCCCGGGTGGGCGACTGGTCACGATCACCGGTGCGGGCTTCGGCCCGGACATACCCGCCTGGCGCGAGGCTTTCGTCCGGCTGCAGGAACGTGGAACCGTCGTGTTTTCGGCTGCGATCGACGGTTCGGTCTATGCAAGGCATGGCACGACGTTTCCGACGCGGCTGACCGTGATCGACAAGATTCCTGCCGCCGACCCTTCTCTGTTCCCGGCCTCGCCCGGCATGGCGCCAGATGTCGCGATCCTGCTCGGCTGGATCGCCGACCATGTGCCACCGCGCCTGTCGGTGGATTTGCCGAAGCCGCCGTCGCCACCCTCTGCGGCGCGCTCAGTCCGAGGCTATCTCGCTCGTGCAATCGCGGCCGCGGCAATACGCAAACCCACCGTCGCGCTGGCGGCCCTCGAGCTCGCTTACGAGGCCGTCGATGCAATGCCGGCCGATGCCGCCCGTTTGTCGGATGCCATCTATGAAGAATACGGCCTGCAATCGATCCGGATTCCCGGCGCGGTCCCGCATCCGACCAAGCTGGTACAGTCCTCCGCCATGGCCTCGGTCGCGCCGCCGCGCCCGACCTATCGGCCGATGCTGCCTGCCGATATTTGTGGCCGGCTTTCCGATGCCCAGCTTGAGACGGTGATCTACGCCGGTGAGGCCCATTCCGACCACCTCGCCGGAAGCTGGACCGTGGACGTGACCTTCGACACCGTCAGCGCAGCGGCTGACGGCGCTGCTTGCTCGGTCCGCTTCCGCCGCGGCTTCATGCTTGGGGATGGCACCGGGGCAGGGAAGGGCCGCCAGTCCGCCGGGATCATCCTCGACAACTGGCTGCGCGGTCGGCGCAAGGCGGTCTGGATCTCGAAATCCGACAAGCTGATCGAGGACGCGCAGCGCGATTGGTCTGCCCTTGGCCAGGAACGGCTCCTGGTCACGCCACTGTCGCGCTTCGCCCAAGGCAAGCCGATCACCCTGTCAGAAGGCATCCTCTTCACCACCTATGCGACGCTGCGCTCGGATGATCGCGGCGAAAAGGTCTCGCGCGTCCGGCAGATCGTGGACTGGCTCGGCCGCGACTTCGACGGCGTCATCATCTTCGACGAAAGCCACGCCATGCAAAATGCGGGCGGTGGCAAAGGTGAGCGTGGTGATGTGGAAGCCTCGCAGCAGGGCAGGGCGGGCCTGCGGTTGCAACATGCGTTGCCGGACGCCCGTGTCGTCTATGTATCGGCCACGGGGGCCACGACGGTCCACAATCTTGCCTATGCGCAACGGCTCGGCCTCTGGGGTGGCGAGGACTTTCCCTTCGCCACACGCGCGGAATTTGTCGAAGCCATCGAGGCCGGGGGCGTCGCGGCCATGGAAGTTCTGGCCCGCGATCTTCGCGCCCTCGGCCTCTATACCGCGCGGTCGCTCTCCTACGACGGCGTCGAATACGAGCTTGTCGAGCATCAGCTGACCGAAGAACAGCGCCGCATCTATGATGCTTACGCGGGCGCTTTCGCCGTCATCCACAACAACCTCGATGCGGCGATGGAGGCCGCCAACATCACTGGGTCAGATGGGACGCTGAACCGCCAAGCCAAATCAGCTGCGCGCTCGGCCTTTGAATCGACCAAGCAGCGCTTCTTCGGCCACCTGCTGACCTCGATGAAAACCCCAACATTGATCCGGTCCGTCACGGCCGATCTTTCGGCAGGCCATGCTGCCGTGATCCAGATCGTCTCGACCGGCGAGGCGCTGATGGAACGGCGCCTGGCAGAAATCCCGACCGAGGAATGGAATGACCTGACGGTCGATGTCACTCCGAGGGAGTATGTCTTATCCGGAACTCCGGATAATACGTAATATGCCGCGTCCGCGTTATGCAGAGCGCGGCGCTTTATGTCGTTGATATGATGTTTCATTTTGGGATCTCCACTTAGCATAATCATGATGCCTCTGCTCTCAACCGCAGAAGGACACCCCGACA
>Ga0209572_1000925_pt1 | contig 29148 bp, 30 predicted proteins | sample EBPBio232012_DNA_FD_185867 | JGI IMG/M metagenome (GOLD analysis project Ga0209572, IMG submission 185867) | Wastewater treatment Type I Accumulibacter community from EBPR Bioreactor in Madison, WI, USA - Reactor 1_1/23/2012_ DNA (SPAdes)... | ecosystem: Engineered > Bioreactor > EBPR >...
TTTGTGTATTGATAATCAAAAAATATTGCCATGGATTTAAATGAACGTTTAAAGGAGCTTAATGATTTTAATGAAGTTACATTGCAATTGTGTAATACATCAGGAGAAGTAGAAAGTGTAAAAACATATACTCAAGAAGATTTTAAGGAGTTACATGAACAATGGGGTTATAATGTGGTTTTTGATTTAAATATTGGTAAAATTTTATCATCACAATGGATAAATTTATCAAAAGAAATTCCTAAACTTTATAATGATTTATCAAAAAACTCATTTCCTTTGATATATGAAAAAGAATAAAGACTTTCAAAACCTTGTAGTTTTAGACCAAGCTAGAGAATTTGCAAAAGAAACATTTCTTCATAAATATGATGAATCGGTTTCTCCTTACATTAAAGTAATTCAGCAGGTTATGAAAGCTAATGATGAAAATCATTTTGAAGCTTTAAAGCGAATCGAGGATAAAACAGATTTAGCAAAAGAACCTATAAAGAAAATTCTTTTTGCATCTGCTCTGATGGAAATTGTGGAGGAGAAAAATTTAAAGCCTTTAGCGTGATGCAAAGTTCAGATATTTTAAAAGAGTTGAAGGATAAAGTATCAGATTTCAAAGAATCAAGATACGAAAAATTATTTCTTACTGCTAGATTTGACCATTTTGATTTTACTAAAGAATTGCTAGATTATTGTAAATTGGAAAATGTTTCTATAGAGCATGATTTAGGTTTTTGTTATGAATTTTCTATACGTAGAAGAAAAAATTCCTATGGTGATTGGGTTTATCAAACTCAAAAACCTTTTAATTTTGAAATCAATTTAAAAACTATATCCTTATGAGTATAAAAAAATCAAAATTAAATTTTGTTGGTCTTCAGATTAACATTTCAAATTTAGCTGATGAGTCGGTTATTAAAAATTTTAATCCAAATCCAGTTCAAAGAAATCCAAAGGTAGATATATGTCCAGAATTAGAAAAATTATTTAGACACACTGATATGCATTGGCTTCAATCATTAAATAGATTAAAACCTGGAGAGAGAATTATTGGTAGGTATAATAGAAAAAACGAAAGTGTTCTTATAGTTGTAGATTGCAATGGTAAATTTGTAAGACTTGCAAATTAAAAATACGCTAGTATTTTCATAAAAGAAGAAAAAAGACACAAAACTCCGCCCGATTGGGCGGAATTTTTTTTAAATAGAAAAAACGGCTTTAAATTAGCCGTTTTTAGCGCTTGGATAGTAAAAGATACACTTTGTTTCGTGTTTCCAAAATTCGTAATTTGTGACTAAGGAAAAGCGGTAATTGTTCATCATTAACGCATCGTGGCAGTGTATTTCTGCTCTTATTTCGTGAAAGCATAAATTTATAGCAGTCATTTTGCAACAAATCGGGTCTAAATCTTCACAAACGTAATAATTCCCTTTACAATGTTGATTAGCTGCTAAAATCATCCTTCCACTTCCGCACGTTGGCTCGTTCATAGTTTTTCCCCATTCGTTAGAATCAAATAAAATTTTCGCCATAAAATCACAAATCGGGCGAGGTGTAAAAAATTGACCGAATGAAGATTTTTTATAGTTACTCGCTAAACATTCGTAATAATCGCCTAAAGGGTCGCACCAAATACCAAACGTTTTATTTTGGTTGTAGATTTTCATCAGCTCTCCAAAAAGTTTACAAAAAATGTCAATTTCTTGGCGGTTGTATTTTTTGATAGTTTGTAAATATAACTCCTCCTGTGTTTGATGTCCCATTGCACAAATAATCATCGTTAGTAAATCATCAAAGATTTGACTTAAATCAAATTTATAATGAAATTCATAAAATAAGGAGTTGAAATTTTTCAACTCCTTCGGTACGTCTCTATTTTTTAGCATCGTTTTAAAACTTGAGCGTTTGAAAATAAATAGCAAAGCGGATAAAATTCCTCTTCGTCTTCTTCTTGGTTCTGGCTCTGCTTGTGCTCCTCGCCTTTTGTCTTTTGTTTCGGTTTTCCCCAAACTATAAAAGCTTTTGAGCCTTTTTTTACTTTGAAACCTTCTTTACCCCAATCGTGCAAAGTTTTGAATTCAAAATTATTTTTGTCTGTGTAAAATTCATTTACTAAAATTTCGTTAATAGTCATTCCTTCGCAGTCGGCATTCATTCGCATTTTTGCTATTTTTGAAAGCTCTCGCAACTCTTTGCGCTTTGCTCTGTGTAGTTCTTGCTTTTCGGTCATTACTTTACTTTTGTTATAATTAGTTTGTTTTCAAAAACTTCTATTTTGACTTTTTCGCCTATTTCAAAACCGGCTTTATTTAGCCAGTTTCCGGAAATATTTAATTTTGGCTTTAAATAGGATTTTTTCCAACGTGGGCGCACACATAAAGCCGATATAGTGCTAATGCGTATATTAAAAAACATAATCGTTAAAATCTGAATTAGTATTTTGATTATCTTGAATGAATAACTCTGCAATGGCTTGGGCTTTGTTCCAGGCGTTTGTACATTGCATTTTAAAATATTCGTAATCGGTGTAATTAAAGACTTTAGAAAGTCCTTTTTCGTGAAGTATATTTTTAACTTGTGTGCTTAATTTAAAAGCGTTATTTTTGGCGTTCATAATTGTATTCGTCTTGTGTGGCGTTTATAATTGGTTATCAAGAACCCAAAGTCTCTACACTTTGGGTTCATTGTTTAAATGAATTTATACAGTAAACTGCATAATTTCTTTTTCAGCTCTTTCGGTAAAAATTACCAAGTCATCTGTAATAACTTTTAGAACTTTTTCAATAGTTTGTGAGTTTGTAACTTCAAAACTAAATCCGCTGGCATTACTTAAAGAAATTTTTTCTTTAGTTCCGTCGCTTGATAAAATGAACTTGTTTAGTTCATCTTCTTTCTTTTTTAAGAATAAGTATTTATCTCCTAAAATTCTGAATTGTTCACCGCTTTTTAAACGTTGTTCAGCCGTTTGAATTGAAGGAATTTTTTTAACCTCTTCTTGATTTTCTTTTGCAGTTACAGAATTAACTACTTTTTTTTCATTTTCGGTTGTTTTTGGAGTTTCAACCACTTTTAAAGTTGCTTCGTTTTTTGCAACTTCTTCGACTTTTTTTACTTGCTCTTTTTGGCTCATAATTGTTATATTTAATTGATTATCAATACTTAAAGATAATAAAAAATGTAATTACCACCAAAAAAAACACTAATAAAATAGTAAAAATCAACACAAAATAAGCTATTTAAAAAGTTTCTAAATAGGATAAATTACAATACTTAAAAGCAGAAAAACAAATAAAAAAAAAGATTAAAAAAAAACAATATTCTGAAAAACAACACTTTAACCCTTTGAAAAAAGGTGTTTAAAGTGTTTGTTTAACAGAAAATACCGCCCCGCTAAGTATTGGGTTTGTCATTACATAGAGACCGAAAAAGGTAGAAATATGACAGACCGCACCATCTCTGCGTTGAGCTACACCAGTAGCAACTCAACGCACACCATTGTTTATAAGATTTCACGTTACATCATTACATGTTATTACATCTTACACTTGTATCAATATTAGTAATTACATGGAAGTCACACCAACACCATACGAAGCGTTGAGTAAGATGAGAGAGTTAACAGAGATAGGTTGTCCTTTTTCTTTTAGTTTCAATTCATTTAATAAAACAAAGTCCACATCATCAGGATTGGTAGTTGTCAAAAGAGCAGTTCTAAGGAAAGGACTGAGAGACGACCAAAGTGAATTATCACAACAGTTAGTGGGTTATGTTGATTTAGATAAAGACGAAGCTCCACGATTCTTTCACATTCCATTATTAATGACATTCAATCAATACACTATTAAACCTTAGTTATGAATATACAATACGAGCATGGCGGCGCTATTATAGAGATGCCTAATGTAGCCTTTACTTATCAAGTTGCAGAAACTCCAAGAGACTTTGATAGACGTAGCAATAGTGCTAATACTTTACAATGGAATAACGTACATAACTTTATTGGTGATTATGTCATCTATCCATATGGTTCTAACGATGACTTGCCGTTGGTCATTAAAGAAGTTATAGACAATAGTTATAATGTTCCTGGCTTCTTGAGCAGAAAGACAGAGTTACTTTGGGGAGCTGGACCAAAACTATTCAAAGAAGAGCTAAAAGATAACAAAGATGTACGTGTAAGAGTTGAAGACTCTACAGTTCAGAAATGGCTTGAGAGTATTAACTATGAAGAATACCTATTGAAATGTTGTGTTGACTATCAACATATGCAAGCTACGTTTACACGCTTTGAACTTAATAAAGGAGCTCGAATAGGAAAGCCTTTTATTAATAAACTACATCATGTCCAACTTAATCATGCACGATTAGCGCGATTAAGAACTGCTGAATCTAACAAACCTACACATATTGTAAAATCTAGCTTTGATTTTAAACATATCAATGCTATATCAGATCATAAAGTATACCCAATATTTGATTCAACTAAACCATTCATACATGAGAATTCAATTATGCATAGTAATATGTACAGCTTTTGTACTGATTATTATAATGTACCTCAGATATATGGTTCTATTGAATGGATTAATCGCTCAACAGCTGTGCCTTTAATTTTTAAGGCCTATGCGAAAAATGCTATTAACTTAAAATATCACATTATATCACCTGCAGGTTTTTGGGACAAAAAAAGAAAAGACCTACAAACACAATGCAGTGAAACTAATACTACCTACGATGAAAAAATGCTAATAGCATACGAGAGAAACTTCTTAGAACAAATCGGTAAAGTATTATCAGGTGATGACAATGTTGGTAAATATTTTCATACAACTAGAAAAATGGTTGTTTTAGGGCATGAACTAATAGATGAAGGTTGGGAAATAAAAGTATTAGATCAAAAAGTAAAAGACTTTGTAGAATCACAAATACTTATTTCTGATAAAGCCGATAAAGCTATTGCTGCAGGTATAAATGTTCACCCAGTTTTAGCAAATATGACAGATAGTGGAAAAGCAAATTCAGGAGGAGAACAAATTTATGCACTTCTTAATTATTTAAATACCGGTGTTGATATTCAAGAAATGATTATATGTAAGCCACTTAATTATGCCTTACAAGCAAACTTTCCGGAATCAAAATTGAAAGTAGGATTTTTTCATAATGTTCCAGAAACACAACAAAATATTCCTCCAGGAGAAAGAACAAGAAACGCAACACAACCATAACATGAAATTATTATTTAACATAGAAGATGAAGAAATATCTTCTGCAGAATTAAAAGAATTATTAGGCTTTGTCGATGCAGATTTATCCTTTAAGAACCTATTACCAGATATTATCACTGCTACTAATGAAGTGAGGAAATTTATCGGTAAACCTCTATATGATTTAATCTATGAAAAATTTGATGAAGCTTTAACAGATGGTGCCTATGAAAATGATTTTTCAGATATAACATCTAACATAATTCGTTCAACACGTTATCCTATTGCTCTAAAAGCATATTCCTTATTTGCTCCTAGTAATGATTTATCACATAGTAATGATGGGCGTAGAATGCGTAACTCAGATAATGAAAAAATGGCGTTTGAATGGATGCTTACGAAAGATGAAAAGAACCAAGAACGTAGATTTTACAGAGGACTTGATGATTTGATAGAATTACTTGATGATTCTAAACCAGAAGATTATCAAACATTAACTGAAGAGCAACAAAAAGCTACAATTTACTATAACTGGATCAATTCTGAATCTTACAAATCCATAAAAGGATTGTTATTAAACTCAGTTGATGATTTTAATGATGTTTTCACAATAGAATCAAGATTATTACTAATTAATCTAAAAACTGGTATTTCCGAGTGTGAACGTCGTGAAATTCTGCCTAGAATAGGTAAAGAAAAATTAGAAGCTCTAAAAGAAGCACCAGAACCAATTGATTTGGAACTTATAAAATTAATAAAAGAAGCTTGTGCATTTTATGCTTTAGCATGGGGAATTCCTAGAAAATCAATTACAATGTTTCCTGAAGGTATTCTTCAATTTCAAGTATCAGATAGAATGTCTGTAAATTCAAAAAAGCCACCATTATTAAACGAACATGAATATGCGCGTCAAGCTTTTAGTGATTCGGCAAACAGAGCATTGTTAGAAATTGAATCTTTAATTGCTCCAGCTCCAGTTCCTTCTGCTTCATCAGAACCACAATCATTAAATCCTTTAGTATGTCAAGAAGATAAAGGATTTTCAGCCACATAAAATATATAAAAATGAAAAAACTATTAGCTACATTAAAACAATTCGCTTACAACGTATGGCATTGGAGAAGATATTTTAAAGCCAAATCCTACGAAAGAAAAATTAGAAAAGGAATTTTAGACAAGGAAAAAGAAAAAATCAGTGTAATGATTGCTGCCAAGCTTTTAATACCTAAAAAAACCAAAAAAGGACTATCTAAATTCATTCCTCTAGATATTCCAACCAATGCAGAAGTAAAAGCAATGATACTTTATGAATATGGATATAAAATGAAAATCTTAGGAATGAAAATAACAGACGATTTAAAATTCATCTAATGCATAGCATTGAAACCGATAAAATTAAACGATATATACCTGCAGATTTATCCGAATGCGATAGTCAGCAGTATATTGACATGTGCGAACTTATTTTTAAGTATCAAACACAACAAATTGATGCTGATGAAATGCTTACACATGCGGTTTATAAATTAATGAATATGATTCCTTCAGATAATGAAAAATCATCTGAAGAGGAAATTACTAATAAGTTTGGAAATGTAGCTTTGTTAAAAGAATTAATTGAAAGTACTTTTTTTGAAAAAGAATTATTAGAGAATGATAGCTATCAACTTAAAATAATTCAAAATTACATAGACAATCCAGTCCCTCGTTATAAACCACTATGGAGAAACTATTACGGTCCTAGTAATGCTTTCAAAAATGTAAAAATTGGAGAATACACCGATGCGTTAAAATTGTTTTTACAATTCAACGCTACTGGAGAAATGGACTTACTATATGAATTTGTTGCAACACTTTACAGACCAAAAAAAAGATTTCATTTCATAGTAAAGCATTTTAATAATTACGATGGTGATTGCAGAGTACAATACAATTCTAACAAATTAGAAAATAGAATAAAGGCTTTTAAATATGCTCCTATTGGCTTTATTTACGGAGTTTACCTTTATTTTGCCAGCTTTCAAATAGCCATTACTGCAGGTGAAATAACCTGGGCAGATAAAACATTGAATTTATCAATTCTATTTACTGGAGGAAGTCCAGCACCAGAAATTGAAGCCGCCGATATCGGATTAGATTCTGTTATTTTTTCAATGGCCGAGAGTGGAGCATTCGGAGATTATGAAAAAGTACTAAATACACCATTTTGGACAATGATGATAAAAATGTATGATGCTCGAGTAAAACAATTACAACAAGAAAAACTACAAGAAAATGCTAACAATCAATCGCCTACGTGAGTTTCTAATTGAAGCAAAAACAGCAATTCCAGAAATTAAGTACACTCAAGCCATTATTACTAATGAAGAGTTTGTAAAATTTCTAAAAGAAAGAAAAACAGCCGATAACACAATGTTATTTGGTGTCATTCCGGAACATGGTTTAGTTGGTTCAGAAGACAAATCTAAATATGCAAACTATCTTCAATTCTTCCTGATTGATAAATCGGCTACAAAAGATTTAAAGCACGATGCAAAGTTAGATTTATATAATAAAGTGCAGCTCACAACTAAGCAATTTGTAGATTATATATTAGAGCAGAAATCAGATGAAGACAGCTGTGGAATATTTCAATATTTTAATGAATCATCTGCAGATATAAAAGTATTTTGGGATGGTTTCGAATGTCGTGGATATGAAATACTTTTTGAATTAGAAACAAACTAATATGAACGTATTACAAAATAGAACCAACCGATCAGATGAAATACTGCAGGGAAAATTTATTCGAAGCAAATTAAAAGAAGTTGCTCAAGAAATAGATAAATCGCAAAAAAAAGCTACTTCGGGTTTTAAATCAAATTTTTGGCGCAACAATGTTTTCAACGTTTCGGACAATCAAATGACCTTACTACACGATAATAGAGAGCGTTTTGTAGATATGCGCACCCGAATAGGAAAATCAGGCAATCGAAACAAAAAGAAAAGCCATCCAATCCACAATAAGATAATTTGGTCACAATACAACTACTTAACACGCGAGTTAGCTTATGGCTATACTGAAGCAGTCAAAGAAGAATTAAGACAAATAAAAGATTGATTCTAAATAATTTAAACTAACAATATTTGTAAGAAATAGTAGTTATTATTTGACAAAAATCAATAAAAATGGAAAATGTTACACTCCACGCACAGCTTACAAAGCTTAAGAAAGCTCGAAAAACATTAAAGTTTTGGTACAAGGTACTTCTAGGTTCCAACCTTATGGATGATCCAGAACATCGAAAGGAATATCAAAGCGCATTAGACAAAATCAAATCAGCAATCAAAAAAATTAAAAGCGGCTCGTAACCGCTTTTTTATATATTTGTAATTCAACTTTAAAACTATTTATTATGAAGAAAATTATTCTAATTTTACTATTACCAATATTCTTATTTTCACAAGAAAAATCATCAGATGTTGTAGATTTAACATTATTAGATTTTTATAAAAGTAAAGATGTAGAAACCTATGAATATAGAGATCTATTTATAGAACAAACTAATATGATAATGAAAAGGTCAAGCGATTCAATTGTTATTAAAAAGTGTAAAGAATATTTAGACTATTTATCAAAAGTTAAAACGATAGAAGGAATAAATGTAGATTTATCCAAAGCTTCAAAAGAAGATTTAAAACTTTTTTACACAAATGATGACAAATATTTAAAAACTAAATTTCTTCGACACAGAAAATTAGATTCAGAGCAGATTAGACTTTCTATACAAATTAAAAACAATAAAGCCCTTATTCTGATGAAAGTTAATTATATATCTAATGATTGGCTTTTTTTAAAATATTTGACCTTTCTCGTTGGTGAAGACCAAATAAACATAAACCTAAAAGAAGTTGAAAGAAATGTTAATTTAGGAAGTATAAATGAAACCAGTTCCTTTTATGTTAATGATGAAATCATGCAAAATCTTGAAAAAATAATCCAATCCCCTACACGAATAGATTTCAGATTTTCAGGAGATAAAGGTTATAACGATTCATTTTTAACTTTAAATCATATAAAAAAATTGAAAGAAGTAATTGATTTTGTAAATAAAATTAAAATTTAATGAAACCAATCTACAAAAATAAATACTCTCTCCTTTTCGGATTACTATTTGTACTCATTGCAATCATTTATAGACTTATTAGTAAATGATTAAAAAATAAAGTTTTACTTATAAGTAAAACTTTATTTATTTATATGCATTTACACATTTTTTCCTTTGTAGATTAAAATTACATTTGTACGTTTGCTCCCGACTAAACATTATTACAGGGAGTAATCCTAAAAAAACTTTTTTAAAGTTAACATAAGCGAACCCTCGTTCACGTTGTAGGTGCTAGTGATAGCCCTGTTCTCATTCCCTGGAATGTTTAGTCACAACCGATGCGAGGGTTTCGTGTATATAATATTTTCAGAAATGACTAAAGAAAATGAAAACCAACAGGACGAAAAGCTATTGAGCTTTGTCCCTAACCTACTAAGTGGGTTAAAATCTATCGATGCTGATAGATATGCAACAATTTACAAATTTTTTCAAGCTGCTTTCCTCGAGTTAGCTGACCATGAACTCTTCGATGATGTTACTTACCGCATTCAGTGGCAAGATCATCTAGAAGTAATTCGTTGTGCCTCTATACCATTTATAGGCTACACCAACGAAGAAATTCGCATTGCTATTAATGTGGCCGAAAATGTAATTATTGAACATCGTAAAAAATTACAAGATGCCTAAGCCAGTTTTAATATTTCACTATGAAAAAAGTGTTACGCTGACTACAAAGTCTAAAGAGTTTAAAGAAGCTATTAAGTTTATTTTAGACAGACAAGAACCTACAACCTTTACTCCTTACAAAGTTGTGATTGAGGCCACTGGTAAAACTTTACACTTCGACGAGAGAGAATTCAAATCTTTTGCAGCAGGAACTACACCACTACCCTATTTAATAGGTGAAACCGAATGCGATGGATTGTTTAGAAATAAAAATGAAATCTCAGTTAATGAAAATGATACCATAGATCCAGGATCACTTTGGAAACTAAAATTTAAGCAATACATATTAGTTGATGATGACAGATACTTAGCTATTAATGCGCCAAATGATAATTTTGTAGAAATATAATTTACTAAAATGTAATTTATTTTAAATATTGTTTTTACATTAAAGTAAATTATTTACATTTGCGGTGTTGTCTCTCACCAGCATAATAAGATATTGGTTTAGTTGTAAACCACAAGAAACCCTTAAAAGTGTGTGAGAGCCTTTTAAGGGTTTTCTTTTAATAATGATTTTTATGAAAAAATTAGAATCAAAAGCACTAGAATTCATCTATCAAGATGTAAAAATTCATTTCTTGTTATCACAAGGAGATAATGTTATGGTTAACGCTACTGAAATGGCAAAAGCATTTGGAAAAGAACCTAAAGATTTTTTAAGGTTAGATGGCACAAATAAATTAATTGATAAACTTATTGAAAAGGCAAATATCGTGGCAGATGTGCCACGATATAGTAAAGAAAACTTTGTTTATTCAAATAATAAAGCTGGAACTTATATGCATCGAAAATTGGCTTTAGAATTTGCTTCATGGTTAGATGTTGATTTAAAGTTGTGGATTATTGATACTATTGATGAAATTCTTTTCGGTCATTACAAACAACACTGGGATGCTCATATAAAACAAGAAGATGCAAAGGAACGTATGGAAAAAGCGAAAAATAAACTTTTGGCTGAAGCAACCCAAGAAGATGTAATAGCATACTTTGAAGCTGAGAAAGAATATAAGAACGCTAAAAACGAAAAGTTAAAAGCAATTCAATCACAATACAAGTTATTTGATAATTTATAAAAAGTTAACTTATAAGTTAATTTTTATTACATTTGTAACACAAAATAAGGCAAGTCCGCAACTTAATCCTTAAATCCGCCAAAAAAGCCACTTTCAAAAAAAGTGGCTTTTTCACGTTACAAACTTTGTAATTACACTTTTTGACCTTTGGATAAATTCCAAAGAAATGGCTAGAACAATCACCGACGAAGAAATAAAATTATCCATTATTATTAATGGTAATCCAGCACAAAAGCAACTTCTTGACTTAGAAAAAGCAACTCGAAAACTTACCGAGGAAACCAACGCTCTAGTTATTGAGCGTCGAAGATTAGAAGTTCAAGGCAAAAAAGATACTGATCAATACAAAGCATTGACAGCTACTATCAATGCTAATAATACTGCCATTCAAAATAATAAGGCAGTAATGAAAGAATTGCAAAATCAAATAGGCATTACAAGTCTTAGTATTGGTCAATTACGTGAAAAAGCTAATCAGTTAAGATATACATTAAAAAATCTTACTCCTGATTCTGCCGATTTCAAAAAATTTGATGCCGAACTAAAACAAGTAAATGCTCGTTTAGGTGAATTAACTGGTAAAGCACAAGCTTCAAAGTTTTCGATATCTTCAATTGCAGATGGTTTCAATAAGTACCAGGCGCTTGCTGTATCTGTAATTGCTACAATAACAGGTGTTGTACTCTCTATTCAAAAAATAATAGATTATAATGGAAAACTTTCCGATGCTCAGGCGGACGTAATGAAAACTACCCGAATGACCAAAGAAGAAGTTGACGAATTGACTAAATCTTTTGGATTACTTAAAACAAGAACTCAAAGAATTGAATTATTAGGAATTGCCAAAGTTGCTGGAGAGTTAAATATTGCAAAGTCCGAAGTAGGCGATTTCGTTAAAGTAATGGATAAAGCAGGAGTTTCTTTGGGAGATTCTTTTGAGGGCGGTGCCGAAGAAGTGGCTACAAAACTTGGTAAAATCAAAACACTTTATGATGAATTAAAAGATGCAAAAGTAGAACTAGCTTTTGAAAGCGTTGGTTCTGCTTTAAATGATTTAGGAGCTGATGGTAATGCTACTGCTCAAAATATATCTGATTTTGTTACTAGAGTTGGTACTTTGTCTGCTGGGCTAAAACCAACTATTTCAGAAGCTTTAGGGCTTGGTGCAGCTTTTGAGGAAACTGGACTTAATGCTGAAATAGCAGGAAACAATTATGGCAAATTATTAAGAATAGCTGCCAGAGATACACCAAAGTTTGCTCAGTTTATGAAAATGACAAATGAAGAAGCTACAAAATTAATAAATACAGATCCTACTGAGTTTTTTCTGAAATTTACTCAAGCATTTGGAAATATAAAAGATGCTACTAAACAAGCTTCATTATTAGATAGTTTAAAACTTAATGATAATGAGGTGGGAATGGTTATTTCTGCAGCTGCAAAAAACACCGATTTATTTCGACAAAAAATAGATTTAGCAAATGATTCTTTAAATAAAGGAACTTCCATGACGGATGAATTTAATATTAAAAATTCAAATCTAGCAGCTACTTTAGAAAAAATAAAAAAAACTACATCTGGTTGGTTTTCATCCGATACATTCGTTAAGTGGTTAACTTCTGCAGTTAATGTTTTAGCTAATTTTATAGGAGCTTCAGATGATGCTGACGGTTCTGCTAAAAGACTTCGGGATAGATTTATTTTTATGATAAAAATAATTGCAATTGTTGTAACTTCTTATATTTCATATAATGCAGCAGTAAAATTAACAGCTTTATGGACTAACGGTCTAGCGGCTGCAACCCAAATATTAAATGCAATACAAAATAGAGGGGCGGTAGTTTCTGGATTATTAAGAAGTTCTCAATTATTATTAGCAGCTTCATATTATACAATTACAGGCAACACAGTAAGAGCAACTGCCGCTATGCGATTGTTTAATGCTTCAGCTAGTGCTAATCCTTTAGGTTTAGTTTTACTAGCTATTACAGCTGTTGTCGGTGCATTGGTTTTATTTAATAAAGAAACTTCAAAAGCAACAAAGCTTCAGCAATTGCAAGCTGATATTCAAAATGAAGTTGCAAAAAGTATTTCGAAAGAAAAAAATGAAGTAGAAGCTTTAGTAAAAATAGCTCAAGACGAAACTATATCAAAAGAAAAAAAATTAGCTGCAATAAAAAGATTAAATGAAATTTCTCCAGAATATTTAAAAGGATTAACCCTTGAAAACATCAAAACTTTAGAGGGAAAAAAATTATTAGATAGCTATATTGATTCTCTTTATAAAAAAGCGCGAGCAATTGCTGTTGCTAATAAATTACAAAAGTTAGAGGAAGATAAATTAGATATTGAGAAAAAAACTAGTGGTGATTTTAGAAAAGAACAAACCTTTGGCTTTTTGAGCTCTGATGAATATGATAAAGCAGGTTCTCGTAAAGAGCTTGAGAAAATTATTCAAAAAAAATATGCAGGTACTAGCAAGGAATGGCAAAAAAGGTATTTAGAGCAAATTATTAGTAGAACGGGTCTTTTAGATAAAGAAAAACTTATTGATGAAATAAATTCTGAAATAAATTCCTTAAAACCTGAATTTGAAAAAAATTTAGCAGAAAGCATTGTAAAAAAAGTTGAACCAGTTACAACAGATGATACCACAGGAGGAATTCCAGATAAGAAAACAGGTGGTCCTAAAAATCCAAACTCTTCACAAGCAGACATTGATAAATTAAAATTAGATGACAAAAATAAATTTGATGCTGAATATTTAAGACTTGTTCGTCAACTAGAAGACGATAAAATAGCCGCTATGCAAGAAGGCTACCAAAAAGAATTAGCCATAGAAAATTTACGTTATGAGCGTGAAATTGAAGACTTAGAACGCCAAAAAATTAATGCTGAAGATATGGCTAAACTTGATGTGGATATTGCTAAAGCAAAAGAATCAGGAGACATTAGCAGATATAATGCTTTGTTAATTATCAAAGAAGGATATGCAGAAAGAAATAAAAAATTAGAAGATAAGATTAACGAGGTTATAGAGGGAAAACGTTCTATTCACTTTTACAAGTTATCTACCATTGAAGAAAAAGCGGCTAAAGATTCTATTAATAAATCAAAACAAAAGTTTGAAGCCGATAAAGTTCTAAGAGAAACTAAATTTCAAGAGCAATTGGCTGCGCTTGGAAATAATGAAAAAGCAAAAGCCAAACTTAAAAAAGAATTTGAAGTATCTGAATTAGCTGAAGAAGAAAAATTTTTAAAAGAGTTAATTGATAAATTCAATGTTATAGTAGGTAAAGGTAAGTTTGAAAACATTGATTTATCATTACTAACTCCTCAGCAAGTTGAGGAATTTACTGCTGAAGCTGCTAAAGTTGGTTTAACCTTAGCTGAATTAATTGGTAAGAAAAATGAGTTAGCTGGTAAAACAGAAGCTTCCAATGCTTCACTTCTTGGATTGAATAAAGGTAATACTGACATTCTTGGCTTTACACAAGAAAATTGGAAAAAATTCTATGATAATTTAAAAGACGGAAAGTTTGGAGTTGATGAAATGATTTTTGCAGTTTCTGCTCTTACTGATATGTATGCAAAGTACTCAAGCTTTGTGTCTGCAAATGAAAATCGTCAGCTACAACAATTTGAAAAGAGTTCTGATAAAAAGAAAACACGATTAAAACGTCAATTAGATGCGGGATATATAAATCAAGCTCAATATGATAGACAAATTAAGAGAATAGATGACGAAGTTGATAAACGAAAGGCTGAGCTAGCTTATAAACAAGCAAAAAGGGAGAAAGCAATTGCTATAATGTCTGCAATTACAGGAACTGCTACTGCTGTAATAGGAGCGTTAGGAAATAAACCATGGACACCTTTTAACTTTGCTTTAGCTGGAATTGTTGGAGCAATGGGTGCTTTGAATATTGCCACAATTGCGAAAACTCCTCTTCCAGCTCGTGGATATGAAGAGGGGCTTTACCCAGTGAAGCGTGAGCAAGATGGTAAAATATTCCAATCACGTTTTGGCGGTAAAACGAAAAGCGGTTTAGTTACCAAGCCAACTTATTTTCTAACTGGAGAAAACGGACCAGAAATGATTATCGATTCGCGTGCTTACTCCAAAATTCATCCAGCGGTAAAAGATGCTTTATGGAATCAGTTGAATGGAATTAAAGGATGGGAACAAGGAATGTACAATAAAACGACTCAACGTTTTGAAGTTCCTGCAGGTTCTACTCCATCTTCCTCAAATAATACTGATAGACTTTTAGAAATGGCATTAGTAGTTATTGCAGAAAATACAGCTGTAATGAAAGATTTGAGAGACAAGCCAATTAAAGCTCTAGTTGACAAAGACGATAAGCGCTCAATGAAAAATATTAAAGAAGGCGTTGACGATTATAATGATTTTAGAAACCGAAATAAATTCTAACAATGAACTACAACGAAAAACAAGTTTTTGACGTTCCATTAGCAAACAATACAATTGATTTGCTATATCACCTTATTGAAAATTATGTAGCAAAATTTGAGATTGCTGCTATCGATTTATCTAAAGATATAGGCTTATCAGGAAAAGCAGCTAAGAAGCTACAAGGTGGAACTGTAGCCAATGTAAATAGCATAGCATTTGTAACGGATAAACAACAAATCTTTGAAATTATTTCCAAAATTGCAGATGATCTTCCAAACATCGCAGTATTGAAATTTAAACAAAAGATAACTATCGAGAATACTAATTTCTTTATTGAGATTCACAAAATTGCAACTACTCTAACCGTTACATCAGTTGATGGTGTAATCGTTCAGCAAATTGCAGAAATACCAGAAAACTTACTATCATGATAAATCTAGCACAACCACAAACATTTCAACCTGTTCCTGGAGGAGGTCCAATTGTACAAAATTGGGCACCAACTAATAATACACTAAACTTGTATTACAATCCAACTTCGGGTTTAACTCCTAATCCTTTTTCAATCGATTTTAAAATTAAGGATGTAATAAATACTTTATTGGGAGATTTGTATAGCGCATTTCGTTACTATATAATCCATCCAACAGTACCAAGCGCACCAAATTGGTTGACTAATACAGGTCTACCAACTTCAGGAGATTTTATTGATATTACTGAAAACGGATTAAATGTTGAAGTAGATTTTGATTTTGAAAATCTTAACCTTTTAACTTCAGGAAACTATCAATACAAGTTGATTTTCAAAATTCAAGGTGAACCAGACTTCGGAGGACCTTTTGTTGATATATCAACCTATGAGTACACTATAAATTTGGCAGTAACAAACGACGTTATTAGCTTCACTCCTGCTGCGCTATCATTCAATTATTTTCCTGGCACTACATTACCAAGCCAAACAATTACGATGACTGGTAACAATTGGACATTAGTAGCTTCATTACTTACAGCTAACGGAGCTTACTTAGATTTATCTACGTTAGATTCCGGTGTTACCTTTGGAACAGATGTGTTTAATGGTGAAAACATTCAATACGCTCAAGGTTCTGGAACTAAAAACATTGTTGTAACATTGAATTCCTACTATGATGGTGTGATTAATACTAATTTTTTGTCTGGTTACATGGGTGTACTTGCCGGAACTACAATTGTATCAGGAATACCTTTTCAAATAAATATTCTTACTACTCCAGATATTGTTCCAAATCCAACATCATTAGATTTTTTTGGAATCGTGAGCGTTCAAGAACCAACGATACAAGATATTAGTGTAGCGTGTCCAGATCCAATTACAAACGTAACTTATTCTCCTTGGTTGCTAGTAACCAATGTCGGAAATGTTTATAGTGTTGTACCATTGAATACCGATTCAATGTCGGCTGGAGACTATGTTGGTTTTGTAAAATTTGAAGCTACAATTAACTCCGTTGTAGTTGAAAAGACTGTTGTAGTAAACTACAAACTATTGAATTTCCTTTCTAATCCATACGCCAACGGACAAAAAGCTTTCACTTTAGATGTAGATTTTTTCGAATGCTTTACTGCTACTGCAGATACTTATTTTCAAATAAATGCAGTCGTAAAAGCGTTTGATTTCTTTGGCATTACTTCTAAAACGATAACTATTCCTTTAAAGTTAGTTCCATTTCAAGGCAAAGGAAAATTTAACCTTGGCCAAAACATTCATCGTCTAATGAGTAGGTTTGCTACGCCAATCGAAAGTGTTTTTCAATATCGATTAGCAGAATTAGAATTGAATGTACAGGAAAAAATGATTAGTAATGATTTATTGATTCGTCAAAAATCATTAACTACAATTAAATATGTAGCCGGAATTGGTTCTGAAAATAAAACTGGTTTAGAAATATTGGCTTTTAATAAAAAAGCAACCTCAGTTAAAAAAACTTCAGTTTACTATTTGAATATGTTGGTTAAGGCTGGAACGTATGCCTTACACACTTATAAAAATGGAACTTTAGAAAATTCTGAAATGTTGCCAAATGCAAACGATTTTATTCTTCAGAAGAAAATCACATTTGAAAATTATAACCAGGGCGATGTAGTAAAAGTTTTGCTTTCAGTTCCTGATGCAGATGTAGAATTATTATTTCCTCAAGAAAAAGTATTTCATGTTATTCCTTCAGGACCTCAATCTAATTTTGTCGAGTGGGAAAATGAATTTTTACTAATGGATATCATTAACTTGACTGGTGAGTATAATTTAAAAACAGAAATCGAAGTTCAAGAAAATAAATTGCATTCAAACTTAGTTGAGCGATTGGAACATATTTCCAATACTTCTTCTGTCAAATTATCAATCAATACTGGTTGGTTAATTCAAAATGACGTAGATACCATTGAGAGCTTGATGCGCTCAAAAAGAATTTGGTTAACTGCTGATGGTTCTAGAATAGAATTACGTTCAGCAACTAAATCATTACTTAAACAAGATACTCAACGCGAGTTAATCGAATATACCTTAGAATTCAACATTAACAAATCATCAAATGAGAAAAGTTACACACTCTAAATTTGAATTAGATCTATCACAATTCAAAATTTCAGATACTGAAGAAAACTCTTGGTTTTCAGATTCTTTTTTTACAAAATATAGTTTTCCATTTGATATTGATTTGGTCGATGATTTGAATGTAGCTTTAGATTTTATAGAACATCACAATTCATCACCAGAATTATACTATGAAGTTATGTACACTCACAATAACTTTATTTCTAAAGCTATTTTTGAAGTGGAACAGCTTCAACAAAAATTAACCTGTACTCTACGATTTGGTTTTGAATCATTGCCAAGTTTTGGAAAAAAGCTATCTGAATTATCGTTACAAAAATTAGTGCTACCATCAGGAACTACAATATACGACCATGCAAACGCTGTTGTAGTTCAAACATGGCCAAACGTTAACTACAATTTCCCACAAGTACATACAGATAAAATTAGCACAGACGATTCTCAATGGTCTGCATTTGAAAAAATAATTAATAATAGAAAGGATGGCTCTTTTCTAATAAACGAAGTTGATGAAATCGAGGAAGTGACTTACAATAGAAACATCATCCAGCCACTACCCTATTTTTTACATATTCTTCAGCGTGGCTTTGCCGACGATGGTTATGTATTGGCCGGGCAAATATTAGACGATGATTTGATTAAAAAAGCTACCTTATACGGTGATGTAGATTATTTTTCAATTGTACAATTTGATTCCATTTTTTTGTACAAAATGAAAGAAGATGCAACCGAAACAGGTTCGGTGATTTCTCCTGGTACTTTTACTGTTAATACTTCATTTTCAGTTTTTTCAATTCAATCTAATACAACTATTGTTAACCCATTGGTAAACTTCAGAAAGTTTGAGTATAACGAAAACCTACCAAACAAAGGAAAGTATCGAATTTCAGGAACTTTTTCTCTTGTTAATAATAGATTTATTGATTCTTATTTTAGAATTAAATATCGAAATACTGTTATATATGAATTTAAAATAAATAAAAAGTTTACTCAAGACTATTATGACAGAGTATTCAGATTTAATGTCCACGAATTTGCTGTAGATACAACATTCGAAACCTTATCCGATGGATTGGCCGATGATATCACAATCGAAATATATACTTCAGATACATGGTTAACAGATAAAACTTTTCTCGATATTTCAATCGATATGTATTTATTAAATGATCAGTCTGGAAATCCACTTTCAACAGTTATCAATAAAAATGAAGTTGATTTGAAAAGAGCAGTTCCGGACATGCTCTTTGATGATTTTGTAAAAGGAATAAAGAATTGGTTTAATTATGATATTACTAAAGTTGTTGGAAATACTATTTATATGGATAGAATTGAAGATAATGTTAATCATAATGATGCGCTTGATTTTTCAATGTTTGAAGTGAAGTATCCAGTAAGAAAATATAGCAAAGGGAATTCATTCCTTTTAAAATTTTCCGATATTGATTCGAAGGAATATACCTATTTACCAGTATTCCAAAATCAAAGCTCTGTTGTATCTTCAAATTATAAAGTAGATGATAAAACAACAACTATTGAAATCAATGCTTTGCCATTACCACACACATCGAGAAACGGAGTTCAAACAGCGCACGCATTTGAAAATAATAATTCTAAAATGTATTTAGTACCATACAATGGTTTAGTCGGTGGAAATAATTATTCATTACCTATTAATGAATATCTTATTCCTGCAGTACATAAAAGCTATTGGGAAAAATGGTTTGATTTCAGAATCAATTCTGTAAATTATATCTGGAGCTTTAAGTGTTACGTTGAAAAATTGGAAAGCCTAACTTCTAAATCAAAAATTCGCGCCTATGAGAATATACACATTTTAAAAGTTATAAATAAAACTGAAATCGCTCCTGATCAGTTCGAAGTTGAATTCGATTCACAAACTATAAGAGTATAAAAAAAGCGGTCAGTTGACCGCTTTTATTGTAAATAAATCATCTAATAAATACATCTCTTCGTTTGCCTCAGCTTGTACTATATGTACATATATCATAGTTTGCGATATAGTGCTGTGGCCTAAAAGCATTTGTAACATTTCAATCTTTCCTCCAGCTTTTAAAAATAATGTTGCAAAAGTGTGGCGTGCTACGTGAAAGGTTACTTTTTTATTAATTCCTAAAGTACGCATGATTTTTTTTATTTCATCATTCAAATGCTGGTCCGCAAATTTCTTTTGAAATAATAAAGATTCATGATCTAAAATTTTTCTAGCCGTTTTATTTAATATCATATTTTTATCACGGTTTCCTTTAACTAGGATTAATGAAAAATCATTACTCATTAATTGCGATCGTGTCAAAGCTTGGACATTCGATATTCTTAAGCCATTCATACATGAGAAAAGAAAGTAACCAAGTATTAAGCGATTATTTGGAGCTATGAATTCAGAGAAATAATAATTTAGGCATTTTTGCAATTCATTAGCTAGTAAGTAGGTTCTATTTCCTTTAGTACTGCCAACAATAAGCTCATCTAAATCAAAATTAATTTTCACTCCTTCCTTTTTTGCTATGCCTAAAAACTTTTTTAAAATTGCAATATTTGAAGCAATGGTAGTATCACTATTTTTTAAATTATCTCTTAGATGTATTTTGAATTTTTCAATCCATTTTAAGTCCATGTCCTTAAATGGTATTACTGGTTGATAATCTTGAAGCTTTTTTAATATGGTTCCATATCGTTCCAAACGGTCCTCACCTACTTTCATTTTTTGTTCCGGAATAGCTGCTTTAAAAAAAGCCACAAAATTCACTCTCGAAAGTTTGTCTTCATATTCAGCTCTCAAAATTTTAGGAGTCAATGTCAATTCAGCTAATCGATAAAACGTTTGAATTTGTGTAAGCTTCGATTCAATATTCATCAAAATTAAATTCAAATCGATATGTTCCTGGCAATTCTCAGAAACACGTTGTTTTTTTGAGTGCCAGAATTTTGCATCTACATATAAGTAGGTGTGAATTCGCTCTGAAGGCATTGAATTGCCTGATATTCTCAAATAAATAGGATTCTTTCCTTGAATCATATTATCTGGCCGAAGGTAAAAAGTTGTTTTCATGGACACGCGATATCGTTGAGTGTTCAACTGAGTGTCAAAAATGCGGTCGGAATTAGTTAAAATCATCGTCAATGTTGATTAAAAAATTAAACAAAAAAAGCACACTACATGCGGTTTCCCACTTGTTTGTGTGCTTACATTGACTAGGTTTTAAAACCTAATTTGTGATCCCAGAAGGATTCGAACCTTCGACCTACTGCTTAGAAGGCAGTTGCTCTATCCAGCTGAGCTATGGAACCAATTTTAATAAACAAATATTAAAAGTCGGGGTGGCAGGATTCGAACCTGCGGCCTCCTGCTCCCAAAGCAGGCGCGATAACCGGGCTACGCTACACCCCGAAAACAAAAAAAGCGGAGAGTAAGGGATTCGAACCCTTGGTACAGTTTCCCATACGCATGTTTAGCAAACATGTCCTTTCGGCCACTCAGGCAACTCTCCAAAATTCAATATAATATATAAGAACTTTTCTCTTTAAGCGGTTGCAAATGTAAGCTATCATTATAATATTTACAACATTTTAAACTCTTTTTTTTGATATAATTCTCACATTTTAATGAAATACTTAAAAATCAAATGAATAGAAATTAATATTTTAGAAATATTGAATTAATAAACGAATATCTTCTAATGTAAAATGTATTTTACCTAAAAAATAGTAAATTTGCACGACAAACTAACAAACTAATCCCAAAATTGGGACAATACAAAAAAATATGAGTAAAAAAATAGTAATTGTTTCTGCAGTTAGAACTCCAATTGGAAGTTTTATGGGTTCATTATCAACTGTTTCTGCTCCGCATCTTGGTGCTGCTGCTATAAAAGGAGCTTTAAATAAAATAAATTTAGACCCAAACTTGGTGGATGAAGTTTTTATGGGTAACGTAGTTCAAGCTGGTGTTGGTCAAGCACCAGCCAGACAAGCTGCTATATATGCTGGGTTATCTAATGAAGTTGCTTGTACAACAGTAAATAAAGTATGTGCCTCTGGTATGAAATCAATAATGTTTGGAGCGCAAGCTATTATGACTGGTGATGCTGAAATTGTAGTCGCTGGTGGAATGGAAAACATGAGCTTGATTCCGCATTATGTACATATGAGAAATGGTGTTAAATTTGGACCTACTTCAATGCAAGATGGAATGCAAAAAGATGGATTAGTAGATGCCTATGACAACAATGCTATGGGTGTTTCAGCTGACTTATGTGCATCGGAATATAAAATTACTCGTGAAGAGCAAGATGCGTTTGCAATTCAATCATATGAGCGTTCAGCAAAAGCTTGGGAAGCTGGAAAATTTGATTCAGAAATTGTTCCTGTTGCTGTTCCGCAAAGAAAAGGAGATCCAATAATGGTTACGAAAGATGAAGAATATACTAATGTAAGATTGGATAAAATCCCAACATTAAATGCTGTTTTTACCAAAGAAGGAACTGTAACTGCTGCAAATGCTTCAACTATTAACGATGGCGCAGCTGCAGTTGTATTGATGAGTGAAGAAAAAGCAATAGCAATGGGATTAAAACCATTAGCTTACATAAAATCATATGCTGATGCTGCTCAAGAGCCAAAATGGTTTACGACTGCTCCTGCAAAAGCATTACCAAAAGCGTTAACAAAAGCTGGCTTATCAATTTCAGATGTTGATTATTTTGAATTTAATGAAGCATTTTCTGTTGTTGGCTTGGCAAATGCTAAAATATTAGGTTTAGCAAATGACAAGGTTAATGTTAATGGTGGAGCCGTTTCATTAGGTCATCCTCTAGGTTGCTCTGGTGCAAGAATAGTAGTTACACTAATAAATGTTTTACATCAAAACAACGCAAAAATAGGAGCTGCAGCTATCTGTAATGGTGGTGGTGGTGCTTCTGCTATTGTAATAGAAAAAGCATAATTAAGAATTATAAACCTAACAAAATTGCATGTTTGCCATTTGTAATTTATCAACAATTCCTTTACGAATAGAACCAAGTGACAGAAGTGAAATTGTCTCTCAAATACTTTTTGGAGAACATTTTGAAGTTCTAGAGCAAGACAAGCAATGGTCTAAGGTAAAATTACAGTTTGACGACTATGAAGGTTGGATTGATAGTAAACAATATCAAATAATTACAAAAGAAAACTATGAAATGCTTTGTAAAGAAGCTATTATTTTGAATTCTGATTTGGTTGAATATATTTCAACAAAAAGCAATGTTTTAATTCCAGTTACACTTGGAGCTTCTTTATCCTTCTTAAATCATAGCGATATAAATACGGAAAACTATGAGTTTGAAGGATTAAAAGTAAGTGGAATAAAGTCTAAAGCAAGTTTAATAAACACAGCTTATATGTATTTGAATGCACCATATCTTTGGGGTGGAAAGACTCCATTTGGTATTGATTGCTCTGGTTTTACACAAATGGTTTACAAGTTGAATGGATACAAATTACTTCGTGATGCTTCGCAACAAGCCAGTCAGGGTGAAGTATTGAGTTTTATTGAAGAAAGTGAACCTGGAGACTTAGCGTTTTTTGACAATGAAGAAGGCAAAATTATTCACGTTGGCATCATGTTGGAAGATAATTATATCATTCATGCTAGTGGAAAAGTAAGAATTGACCGATTAGATCATTTAGGAATTTATAATGCTGAACTCAACAGACATACTCACAGATTAAGAGTTATTAAGAAAATAATATAAATGAAAAAAGCGTTCAAAATTTGAACGCTTTTTTTAAGTTTAAAAACAATACTAATTCATTGCTTTTACTTTATCATTTAATTCTAGAAAACTATAAACTGATTTTAAATTGCTTTTTACTACTTCATTCGTAGGATCTAGTTCATATGCTTTTTCTAAAACAGGCATTGCTTTGTTAAATAATTTTTGACGTTCTGCTTTTAAAACATCATATTGCTTTTGATCTTTAGCACTAACACCTAAGTTATTCATATCCTTAACAATTTTAGCGTCTGGTTTTAAAATGATATCTGATAAATTAAGATATGCATCAGTATATTTAGGATCAATTTCAATTACTCTTTTGTAATATTTTTCGGCGTCTTCCAATTGATTTGCATTACCACTTGTTACTCCTAAATTAAAAAGTAAAATTTTATCATTTGGATTTTTTTCCAATGCCTCGTTAATTAATCTTTTATAACTTTCTGTGTCATTCATTTTTAAATAAATATCTGCTTCATAAGTTATTAGATTAACATCATCTGGGTTTTCTTTTCTAGCATCTGCAAGAGCAGCTTTAGCTTCATCTTTTCTATCTAATTCAACTAAAATTAATGCAATGTTTTTAGTGATTTCTCCTTTTTTTGAAGGCTCTTTCTCTTCTTTTGGATTGATATGAGTTCCTAATTTAACCAGATTATCTCTATCTTCTTTCTTAGTATAATTTTCTTCTTGACCAGTTACTTTATTTTTTGCTATGTATAAAGTTTTTTCTCCAGAGTAATTAATACTTTTTAGCTCTCTGTAATATTTTAATGAATTTTCATAATCTTGACCATTTACAGCATAATTAGCAGCATAATAAAGATTATCAGCATCTTTTTTATCTAACTGATATATTGCATATAAAACTTCAGAAGCCTCTTTTTGCTTTTTTTCATTACCTAAATATATTGCATAATTTAACAACGTTGGCTTAAATGAAGTAATAGTTTCATTGATTTCATCAGTTTGAATCTTTTTACCAACTTTTTTTTCATAATCAAGAGTAGCAATTAATCCTTTGGACAATTCAGAAATAGTTTTTGGAGTTACTGCTTTAGTCATTTTCATTTGAACTTGAAGAGGTGTTAACGTTACGTCTTGTGCTAACGCATTCATATCCAAAATTGGAATCATACTTTTGTAGAATTCAGCATAAACTTTATCACCTTCTTCAGTTGCTAATGGAGCAACTTTTGTAACTAAATTTTTATATTCTGCTAAATCTTCACCTTTTAATACTTCTTTTGCATATAATTTTTTTAACGCTTTCAATTCATCCTTTTGAGCGAAAGAAGCAACAGAAACTAATAATGTACTAGCGATTATTATTTGTTTAATTTTCATAATGATATTATTTGATTATTTTTTTGTGTTAATTAACAAAAGCTATGCCACCAATAATAATTAAAGGAAAACATAGCTTTTGCATTTTATTTTAATTTTAAAAAATTATTCTTCAGAATCGTCTTCAGCGTCATCAGCTTCGTCGTCTTGATTTTCTACAACATCGTCATCATCAGTATCATCTTCGATAACGGCATTTGGATCGATTTCTAATTCTTCTCCATCAATTGCTACAGCTTCTTCCTCTTCATCTTTCATAACTTTAGTTACTGCTGCAATTGAATCGCTTCCTTTTAAGTTAATCAATCGAACACCTTGTGTAGCTCTACCCATAACTCTTAATGTAGAAACATCCATTCTGATGGTTAAACCAGATTTGTTGATAATCATTAAATCATCAGCATCCGTTACTGTATTAATAGAAACTAAAGCACCTGTTTTTTCCGTAATGTTTAATGTTTTCACACCTTTTCCACCACGATTCGTAATTCTGTAAACTGCTTCTCCTTCGTCTTCAAGTTTGGTTCTTTTTCCATAACCATTCTCTGTAACTACTAATAATTGAGTTTCATTAATGTTGTTTTCGTCAACAGAAACCATTCCGATTACTTCATCTTGATCGTCTCTTAAAGTAATTCCTCTAACACCAGAAGCCGTTCTTCCCATAGGACGTGTTTTAGCTTCTTCAAAACGAACTAACTTACCAGATTTAACAGCAATTAAAACTTGACTTCTTCCATTAGTCAACTCTGCTCCTAATAATTCATCACCTTCTTTAATTGTAATTGCCGCAACACCATTTACTCTAGGTTTAGCATATTTTTCTAAAGATGTTTTCTTCACCTGACCTTTTTTAGTAGCCATGATGATGTAATGATCTTTAATGTATTCTTGGTTTTTCAAATCTTGAGTACAGATAAATGCTTTTACTTTATCATCACTTTCGATGTTGATAAGGTTTTGAAGTGCTCTACCTTTACTTTGTTTGTTCCCTTCTGGAATCTCATATACACGCATCCAGTAACATTTTCCTTTTTGAGTAAAAATCAATAAGTAATTGTGATTAGTTGCTACAAATAAATGTTCCAAGAAATCTTGATCTCTTGTACCAGCACTTTTTTGTCCAACGCCACCTCTATTTTGAGTTTTATATTCAGTTAAAGAAGTACGTTTGATATAACCTGCATGAGAAATGGTAATTACCACATTTTCATCGGCAATTAAATCTTCAATACTTACGTCTCCACCAGCGTATTCAATTGTAGAACGACGAGCATCACCATATTTATCTCTAATTTCAACCAATTCTTCTTTGATTAAAGCCATACGTAAATCTTTACTAGCTAATAATTCTTTCAAATGATTGATTAATTTCATGATTTCTTCATACTCAGCACGAAGTTTATCTTGCTCAAGACCCGTCAACTGACGTAAACGCATCTCAACAATCGCACGAGCTTGAATGTCTGATAATTTGAATCTTTCGATTAATTTTCCTCTAGCTTCTTCTCCGTCTTTAGAAGCACGGATTAATGCTATTACTTCATCAATATTATCAGAAGCAATGATTAAACCTTCTAAAATGTGGGCTCTTTCTTCTGCTTTTCTTAATTCGAATTGTGTTCTTCTAACAACAACATCGTGACGGTGCTCCACAAAATAATGAATCAAATCTTTTAGATTCAACATTTGTGGTCTTCCTTTTACTAACGCAATATTGTTTACACTAAAAGAAGATTGTAATTGAGTATATTTATATAAGGTATTCAATACCACATTGGCAACAGCATCACGTTTTAAGATATAAACGATACGCATACCGTTTCTATCCGATTCATCACGAATGTTGGCAATACCTTCAATTTTTTTCTCATTAACCAAGTCAGCTGTTTTCTTAATCATTTCAGCTTTGTTAACTTGGTATGGGATTTCAGTAACAATAATCGATTCTCTTCCGTCAACTTCTTCAAAGCCAACTTTAGCACGCATTACAATTCTACCTCTTCCTGTTTTGAATGCTTCACGAACTCCTTCATAACCATAAATCACACCACCAGTTGGAAAATCCGGAGCTTTAATATGGTTCATTAATTCGTCAATTTCTATTTCTTCATTGTCAATATAAGCTAATGTTCCGTCAATAACTTCTGTTAAGTTATGAGGCGCCATATTGGTAGCCATACCTACTGCAATTCCTGATGCTCCATTAATTAATAAATTTGGAACACGTGTTGGCATTACTGTTGGCTCATATAAAGTATCGTCAAAGTTTAATTTGAAATCAACAGTTTCTTTATCGATATCTGCCATAATGTCTTCCGACATTTTTTTCATTCTTGCCTCAGTGTAACGCATTGCAGCTGGACTATCGCCATCAACTGAACCAAAGTTACCTTGACCATCAATTAATAAATAACGTAAACTCCATTCTTGAGCCATACGAACCATTGCATCATATACCGAAGTATCTCCGTGTGGATGGTACTTACCTAAAACTTCTCCAACAATTCTTGCGGATTTCTTGTGAGCTCTATTAGAAAAAACTCCTAAATCATACATTCCATAAAGTACTCTTCTGTGTACTGGTTTCAAACCGTCACGTACATCTGGTAATGCTCTAGATACAATAACTGACATCGAATAATCGATGTAAGCTGACTTCATTTCGTCTTCAATGTTAATAGGAATTAACTTTTCTCCGTCAGACATATTTATAAATTTTTAAAATAAATTAATTTAGAATTCAAACGTGCAATATACATCTTTTTGGCGTTTTTAAAAGCATTTTCAAACACTAATTTCAATGATTTATTAACAAAATTGACTGATAAAATGGTTAATAAATTACCCAATTGTTAGTATTTTATTCAAATATTTTTTTGTCAATTTACTGACAAGTGTTTTACACGGAATGATATTTGTAATAATTCAAGTAATTCACTAAATTTACCTCAATAATACAATTATAGATATGGATGATAATTTTTCTCCAAGAGTTAAAGATGTTATTACCTACAGTAAGGAAGAAGCATTGCGTTTAGGCCATGATTTTATTGGTACTGAACACCTTATGCTTGGGATTTTGAGAGATGGAAACGGAAAGGCAATCAATATTTTGAATAATCTTTCTGTTGATTTAGACCATTTACGACGTAAAGTTGAAGTTTTAAGTCCGCCAAATCCTAATGCAGAAACTAGCATCGAAAAGAAAAACTTACACTTAACAAGACAAGCGGAACGCGCATTAAAGACTACTTTTCTTGAAGCAAAAGTTTTTCAAAGCACTTCAATTAGCACGGCACATTTATTGTTGTGTATATTGAGAAACGAAAATGATCCCACAACAAAGCTATTAAATAAGATGAAAATCGATTATGAAATAGCTAAAGAACAATATTTAGATATGACACCAAAAGACGAAGATTTTTTAGAAAATTTACCAAGAAACGAATCGTTCAATGAAGATTCAGGTCAAGATGACAGCATGAAAGGTGATAGTTTTAACACGCCTGCCAACAAATCTAACAAGAAATCTAAAACTCCTGTTTTGGATAACTTTGGTCGTGATTTGACAGAAATGGCAGAAGAAGGAAAACTGGATCCAGTTGTAGGTCGTGAAAAAGAAATTGAAAGAGTTTCTCAAATTCTAAGCCGTAGAAAGAAAAACAATCCTTTATTAATAGGTGAACCTGGAGTTGGTAAATCAGCAATTGCTGAAGGTTTAGCCTTGAGAATTATCCAAAAGAAAGTTTCAAGAATTCTTTTTAATAAGAGAGTAGTGACTTTAGATTTAGCAAGTTTAGTTGCAGGAACAAAATACCGTGGACAATTTGAAGAGCGAATGAAAGCTGTAATGAATGAGTTGGAGAAAAACGACGATATCATTCTATTCATTGACGAAATTCACACTATTGTTGGCGCTGGTG
>Ga0209572_1000927_pt1 | contig 29074 bp, 30 predicted proteins | sample EBPBio232012_DNA_FD_185867 | JGI IMG/M metagenome (GOLD analysis project Ga0209572, IMG submission 185867) | Wastewater treatment Type I Accumulibacter community from EBPR Bioreactor in Madison, WI, USA - Reactor 1_1/23/2012_ DNA (SPAdes)... | ecosystem: Engineered > Bioreactor > EBPR >...
ACCGAGCCGCGGAGGGTGTAGATCATCACTTCCCCCGGGGTCTGGTTGACTTCGGTGCGGCGATAAAGCTCGACCAGCCCGGCGCTGAGCATGCCTTCGGGCATCCGGAGCTGGAACGATCGGTAGAACCGTGAGACCAAGCCGCTCCGACCCAGCCGCAGGCGTTCTTTGGGATCCTGGATTGCGGGGGTGGTCTCGGCGGTTTGGCTTTCGATGTTAGGCTTCACCATGTACCAGAGCGAGGTCGCGGGGGTGTGGAGAGCGTAGTTCTTCCCGTACTCCACCGCGAGGGGTCGATTCAACGGATTGATCGGGGTCATGCCGAAGTAGCTGAAGACCTTTTCGCGTACCGACTGGCGCACATCTTCCCCTTTCTCCATTTTCAGCAGGGTGTTTTTGTCGATCCCGATGGCCGCGCTTGCATCGCGCAGCGAGAGCCCCCGGCGCTCTCGGAGCGTGCGGATTCGGAGACCAAAAATCACGAGTCGGACATCGAGTCCGTGGGCCAGCGCGTACTCAGTGAGATTCATTTTCAGACAATTTTGAACTTATGTATGGTCGTATCTGCACGGTAGAAATGTCATTTTCACACAAACGAATCTCTCTGTCTGATTTAGGGCATTTTTGGGCAGACGATTCGGGGATTGATTCCATACAATCAGCGACATGAATCCGAGAGCATCTTCCCGCCATGGGTTTACGTTGATCGAACTCCTTGTCGTGATCGCCATCATTGCGATCCTTGCCGCCATCCTCTTCCCTGTTTTTGCCCAAGCGAAAGCTGCGGCCAAGAGCACGCAGAGTCTGAGCAACATCAAAAATCTGACGACGGCGACCTTGATCTATTCGACCGACTACGACGACATGTTCATGGTCGGAGCGACGTGGGGGCTTGGTGCAGGTGACGGAGTGATCTACGACGGTACCGGCCCGCAACGGTACAAGACATGGTCCTACCTTCTCCAACCCTATATCAAGAACGCAGACATCTTCTTTGATCCTCAAGCACCCGCAAAGGGACGTATCCAGGGCCTCAACGCGATTGAGTACGCGAGCATGCGCACCCACTACGGATACAACCAGATCAATCTGGCCTACTACAGTGGATCGGCTACGCCTCGGCATCAGGCGAACACCTGGTATCCCGTTTCCGCCACAGCTCCGGCAAACTCAAGCGAGACCGTGCTCTTTGCTCCGGTCGCTGATATCAGGGAGAGGCTCGCCTTTGATTACTTCAATGGCGATACGATTCAGGCTTTCTCGGTCTGGGGTATTGCGAACCAGAATCAATACGTCGGGCCTGTTCTTGAGACCAGTGCATTTCCTCCCTTCTGCGACTACGATATTGAGATGTGGAACTGCTTCGATTGGAACTATTGGGGACCAATCAATATGAACACCGAGCGAGAGGAGGCAGGATTCTACACCGGCGCGGTCACCCTTCGGCGTAATCGACAAGCAATCACCGCATTTACCGATGGACACGTGAAGTCGCTGAACTACGCGCGTCTTGCTGGTGGCACCGACTTCGTCATTAAGGAAAACATCTTTGAGGATTACGTTGTGGTTACGGATAAGTCGAAGTACCTTTGGGATATCGAATAAGCATGCGACACACCCTCCTCTTCCTTATGATGTTCATTGCAGCAACCTCATGCATCATGGGAGGTTGCAATGAGCATGAGAAAGTGCCAGTGAGCAAAGAGATCATGGAAAAGCGGCAACGGTTGATGCCCGACGGCAAGATTCCCGATCCTCGAACCGCACGCCAAAAACTGAAGGGAGACCAATAGACTTCTCTCTCACAAAGGGTCTCCGACACTCAGGTACGCACACCTACGGAGGCCCTTCACTCCCCTCGCCGACCGACGGCGGGGGGTTTTTTGCTTCCGTCGAACCAGTAGAGAGGGCCATCGAACTCCAGTGTGAGCGACTCGTCGAATCCGGAAAGAGTGAGGGTCGGGGCGAAAGGCGTTTGAATGTAGGCAAGACGCACGGCAAGGCGATCTTCCCCCGTCCAGGTGGCAAAGATTCGGGCGGGAGAATGACGCCCGGTTCGGCGATCCTCGAAATCGAGCGACCAGAACACGATGCTCTGGGATTCTGACCAGACGTCGAGCGGCGCGGTGAATCGGTGAGAAGCGTCGGTGTCGTCGATGCTGAAGTGGATTGTGTTGCCCTCGCGCCAGAGCTTCACTCGGGTGATTTCGAGCGCGTTCTTGCCGTCAAAGATGTAAGTTTGAGGCTCAGAGCTGATCTTTCCGGGCGTATTCGGTCGAGCGAGAGGGACGGGGAGCTCCAGGGTGGCGAGTTGCTTCGTGAGAGCCTTGTGGGCTTCGGGATCCTCGGGCAGGGGTTCGGGGTGGAGTTCCGCGAGAAGGTGCTCCCAGAGGAGCACCAGCACCTTTTGCATGTCGCCGCAATCGCTGGTGATGGAGACCACGAGCTGGCTCACAGGATGGATGACGAGGAATTGGCCGTAGGCTCCGTCGCCGCGATAGGCGCCGTGGCGACACATCCAGAACTGGAATCCGTAGCCTTGCGCCCATTCGCTGACAAGATCGTCGCCATTGCTGACTTGCTTGCTCGTGGCTTGGTCGATGAGGTCGGCGCGGAGGAGTTGCTCGTCGTTCCATTTGCCGCGTTGGAGCAAGAACTGCCCGAAGGTGTTGATCTCGCGTGTGGTGATGCGAAGCCCGAATCCACCAACGGTCACGCCTTCCTTCGACTTGCTCCATCGGGAGCCATTGATGCCCAACGGCGTGAAGAGTCGGGGCTGGAGGAAGGGGACGAGGTCGAGTCCGCTGACCTGCTTGACGACCAGCGAGAGCATGTAAGTGGCGGAAGTATTGTAAAGAAAGTGGGTTCCTGGCTCGAACTCGATCGGGTGGCCGAAGAAGACCTCGGCGTAGTCTTTGTCCAGGCTCCAGATGTCGGGTTCGGTTTTGTGTCCGGTCGCCATAGCCAGGAGATCGCGGACTCGGAGCTTTTTGAGATTCTCCGAGGGGTTTTCCGGCGCGCGGGATTTGAGGACTTCGATGACGCGGCTCTCCAGGCTCACGAGACCTTCTTGCACGGCAAACAGCACAGCCACCGAGGTGAAGCTCTTGCTGAGGGAGAAGAGCATGTGGGGCTCCTCGGCGGAATAGGGGTCGTAGTAGCCTTCGGCGATGGTGACGCCGCGCCGGGCAATGAGGAGACTGTGGATGTTCGGAGTGTGCTTGGCAAAGGCCTCGATGAGGTCGATCACCGCCTGGCTCGGCAGTCCCTGTGATTCCGGCGTTCCGTGTTGCATGTGATTCAAGTATAGAAGGTTGCGCCGAATGGCTTCTCGGTTAGAATCAGGCATGGCTCACACACTCCGCGAACTCTTGACGGGACGTCTCGCGACCGTTCGACTGGATCTGGACGAGGCACTGGATCACGCGGAAGGGATTGATCTCGAGTGGGCTCCTGCGGAGGGGATGAGGACTCTGGGGGGACAGATTTTGGAGATCGCGGCGACGGAGGATCAGTTCCTGCAGAACCTCCGCACGGGATCCACCGAACCCTATGCAGAGACAGAAGCGCGGTTGCAACGGGCGAATTTGGCAGAGTATCGCCAGGTGCTGCGCGAGGTTCGAGAGGCGACGCTGGAGTACCTAAACAGCAGTTCGGAAGAGGATCTGGAAGCGGAGATGGCGATCCCCGAGGGCTGGTGGGAAGGGCTGGGGTTGCCGAGCGTGCCGCGGGCGGAAATCGTGCGATCGCTCGCCGCGCACGAGTGGTATCACACTGGGCAGATTGTGAGCTACTTGTGGTTTGCCGGGCGGAATCCTTACGAGTGGGATTGATTCCGCCCGGGCGGGCAGCGGTTATTTCTTCTCGCTGGTGTTGCCGTACGCCATGTTGATTTCCACGGGTTCGCCGGCTTTCTTTTGCATCAATGTGATGGCAACCTTGGAGCCATCTTCGTTTTCCTGGACGCCGAGGATGGTGACCTGGCCTTCGAATTCGATCTTGTCGAACTTCATGCCCTTCATCTTTTCCTTGTAGAAGCCCTCGATTTTGTCGATCGGGTCGGTGGACATCAGCACGGCCATGGCGTTGCTCTCGGTGTCGCTCGACATCTTGAACGAGCGCTCGCTCTTGTAGTCCGCTCCGGGATAGAAGGGGGCGTGGATATCGGCTTCGGTGACGGTGATGTTGCCGCCGGCCTCCATCTTGGCATCGCCGGATTCGATCTTGACCGAGCCATCGCTCTGGGTCTCCACCGAGCCCTTGGTGCCATCTTCCAGGGTGACGGTTTGCTTGTTAGAGGCGGGGTTCCCGCACCCGACGAGGAGCAGCGTGAGAATCAATGCAAGTGAAGTGAGTGACTTCATGGGGATAGGATATCAGGAAAAGCGGCTCAGAATTCGCGGAGGATTCACGGCGCTCTGCGCCGAGTTTGTTTGGGTATCGAAGCTCTTGAGGCCGCCGTGGTACGCCGTCTTCACCCCCGCCCGGTTCTCACCCGAAGGAGTAAAGCTCGCCGAACCATCGCTCAGAGCCGGCGAAGTCACCCCGATCCCCACCCGCTTAAACGTCCGAGACCCCGTCGAATCCGTCATCCCCACACGGGTATCCAGACCATTGTAAGTCATCGAATTCGTCGTCATGCCAGGCTTTGTGATACTCGTCACCCGAGACTCATAGTCATAGGTGAAACTCGTCGTGCCGCTGCTCCGAACAATCCCCGTCGTGCGACCCGCACCATCATAGGTAAACGTTCGAGGATCCGCGCCACCAACAATCGCCGTGAGCTTGTCACCCGCATCATAGGAGTAGTTCTCCGTTACACCATTCACAGTGCGGGTCAGTCGGTTCCCATTTCCATCATAGCTGTAGGCAGCCGAATATCCCGTAGACTTGACTTCCGTTTCCAGCTGACCAGCATTGTCGTAAGTGTAGTCCGTGGTCACGGTGCCTTCGACAATCTGCGTCACTTCGCTTGCGAGATTGAACGTATAGGTGCGTGAGTGAAGCGTCGCATTGCTGCTGTTCTTCGTCACGATGCTCTTCACTCGGTTACGGTTATCGTAGTTGAACTGATCGAACGTTCCGTTCTGGAGCCATCGATGCGAAATCCGACCCGCAGAATCGTAGGAAAACCCAGGCAGATCGCCGAAGGCATCTTGAATCTGCGTCAGCCGCCCGGTGGAGGGCTGGTAGGTATTGGTCGTTGTCCCCACACCCACTTCGGTCATCGTCAGCGGTTGCCCTGCCAGATTGTAAGTGTAGTTGATTGTTCCTTGTGGCGTGACCTGTTGCAGCACCTCGTCCGCTGCGTTGTAGGTGAACGAAGAGGTTCCCGGTCGAATCGACCATCGAAGTCAGCCGGTCGTTATCATCATAGTTGAAGCTCGTATCGACGCCAGCGGAGTAATCAACTTTGGTATGTCGGCCTGCATCATCGTATTCGTACCCGATGGTCTGTCCAACGCCATTTTGGTAGCTCTTCACCTGACCGTTTTTGTCGTACATCCAGAACTCCATCGTTCCATCCGCATGAGTCAGACGGAACACCTCACCGCGAGGTGTGCGGATAAAGGATCGCGTAAGCCCACGACCATTGGTGATGCTATTCAGGAAGCCCACGTCGCTATAGGCATATGTGTGGGACTCGCCTTTGGCATTGGTCGCGGTCGTCACACGCCCGAGGGCGTCGATCGACCGGAGGCCAGTGCGGAGTTCTGGATCAGTCGCGCTGGTGATGTTTCCTTCAAGATCGTAACTGATCGTACTCACTTCAGGGGTTTATGCGAGGTTTGGGGAAATATTCACTCAGGAGGTGTAGCTTGTCCTTCTACAATAGTCGCTTCCAAATCAGACTTTCGAAGCAATATCTGTTCCTTGCCATCGCTTCCCTGCAAGACGGCAATTACACTTGAGCCTGCTAAAGTTCTTATATCTTTTCCCAGATAACTGACATCGGTTTTAAGTGCATAGCCACTAGGGATGACCGAATGAATGAACGAATCAAAGGATGTTCCGCTCTCAAGGGTGCCCAACCAGATTCCCCTCCTGGATCCTAAATCAACAACTTCGAACTTACCCATCGCAAAGTTCCCAGCATACCCCATCATAACACGTCGCTTGATTTCACCCACAGGCCTTGCTTTCATTTCCGGGCTCCCGCTCTGGCATCCTCCGAAGAAGACAACTGTGGCAACCGTAACAACTTGGTATATCTTCATACTCTTCTCACTTTCCCACTACTTTCTGCGAGCCCCTCCGCCTATTGTTGGCTTGGGCTTCCATCCGTGGCTTTGCGCATTCGGTATAACAATGTCGCGAAGGAAGTTTTCTACGAGATCGCTCGTTAATTTAGTACCCATTCCAGGATACACACTTTCGAGATATTCAATCTGCTTCTGATATGCTGCGCGCTCGGCCTTATCCTCTGTCCACTTGAACACATTGCCCCAGTTGATGTGTACGAGCTCGTGAAGCAGGACTGAAGCTGCCATAACTATGCCTGATCTTAGGTGCTGATTACGATAACGCCAGTCACTCGGTGCGTCGAATAATTCAAAGAATATTTTACCTAGCCAAATCTTGCCGAAGCGAGTCTTCGCGTACCCATAGTATTCGTCATCAAATACAATTTTTCCTTCGTTTAGCAATTTCTCCAACTCTGCTGCATCAGAGGCGTATCCGTCTTCCGCCAACCTTGTTATAGCATCGCGAACCTGTTCCTTCTCCTTTTCAGTAAGTGGTCGCTCCTTGAGTCCGTCAGCATCTATGTATCCCACCGTATTATTAGCACAATACACGTACCAATTGTTGCCATTGCTGATCGGATCCCTCGTCAGGAATCGACCCGTACTCGAATCGTAGTATCGATGCCCCAACAGCCGCAGCCCCGTATCGGGATCCTCTTGGTAGCCGTACGGGCCGCCGTAGGCGAATCTGCCTTTCCAAACGCCAGAACTCGAGATTTGGTTCCCGAAGGCATCGGTGAGCCGCTGACCCACCACCGCCTGAGCTGAGTTCGTCTGGGTATCGAAGCTCTTGAGGCCGCCGTGGTACGCCGTCTTCACCCCCGCCCGGTTCTCACCCGAAGGTGTAAAGCTCGCCGAACCATCGCTCAAAACCGGAGAAGTCACCCCAATCCCCGCCCGCCTAAACGTCGGAGACCCCGTCGAATCCGTCATCCCCACACGAGTATCCAGACCATTATAAGTCATCGAATTCGTCGTCATGCCCGGCTTAGTGATACTTGTCACCCGAGACTCATAGTCATAGGTGAAACTCGTCGTGCCGCTGCTCCGAACAATCCCCGTTGTGCGACCCGCGCGCTCAATCGGTAGGCTATGTCCGGAGCAGCAAACATGACGAAACAAAGGCCCTTGGAATCACACCTCAGCAAAAACGTGAGGCTGACCGTTCAAAAGTGGTGCCCAGGAAAGGACTCGAACCTTCACTTCCTTGCGAAAACTAGTACCTGAAACTAGCGCGTCTACCAATTCCGCCACCTGGGCACAGGGGACTTTGACTATACCCGGAGGCCTCTTCCGACGCCACCCCGGTGGGCGAACGTCCCGCCGCCCATTCCGCGAAGTATCTCAGGCTTCGCCGATTCGATTGCGGCGGAACTGAATCCTGATCGGCTCGGGGGCAGCTTGTGGCGACGGGGCGGGCCGGGCGGGAGAGACCCGCGGCCCAGGCTCTGCCTGCACCACCCGATTCCTCGGGGCTCGGAGGTGAGGCATTGGGCGGGCCGCCCCGTCGCGCTGCCCACCCCCCAAAAACCCAAAACCCCAGGCAACTTTGCCAGCTGAGGAGCCCGAGAGCCCAATTCCGATAATTTCACCACAGCCGGACTACCGGGATGAACGAAATGACTTCGCTCCGCAGCATGGTGCTCGAGCTCCTGCACGAGAAAAACGGTCTCACCGATGGTGAGATCGCCCACGAGTTGCGTAAGTACGTCCCCTCCGCGCACCCGGTCGCGCTGGTGTGTCGTCAGCTGGAGACCGAAGGCCTCCTGAAGCGGATCAAGCGGCTGAACAAGCCTAGTGCCAACTACATCACCGACGAAGCCAAACGAGAGCTCACCGTCGATCTGGCCCCGGCCGACGAGGTTCCGCTCGACTTTGAAATCCCCGCAGGCGCAGCCCATCTTGGCGACCTCCATAAAATTGGATTCGTCAACGTGGGCGACTGGTCGATGCTGGGCGGGCAGCCCACCTACTTCCTCACCGGCGATTCGGATCGCAGCGATGTCCTCTACGCTTTGGTGCTCGATGGCGCGGTGGTCTGCCTCGGGCATAGCGTCCGGTCGCTGAACCACACCATGAACAGCATGGTCACCGGCTCGGGCTCGGCCCTCAGTCAGAAGTGGGGGCGGTACGTCAAGAGCCTGCTCTCTCGCGACAAGAAGCTGGAAATCTGGATGCTTGCCGACAATGGGTCGCTCAAGTATGCCGGGCATAGGATCTCGCTCACCGCCGGGATCTACCGCTCCTTGCTCGAGCACTTCACTCCGGTATGGAATCGGAATTTCGAATCGGCAGCCTAAAGCGAAAAAAACCCGGAAGCATCTCTGCTCCCGGGGTTCTGGTTCTTCTTACGGCGCGTGGCCTCAGGCCATGTGCTTGACGATCTCTTCGCCGAATCCGGAGCAGCTCACCAGAGTGGCTCCGGTCATCAGACGCTCGAAATCGTAGGTCACGGTCTTCGCTCCGATCGCGCCTTCGACGCCCTTGATGATGAGGTCGGCGGCTTCCGTCCAGCCCATGAAGCGGAACATCATTTCGCCGCTCAGAATCACGCTGCTCGGGTTGACCTTGTCTTGACCTGCGTACTTCGGCGCGGTGCCGTGGGTGGCTTCGAAGATCGCGTGGCCGGTGATGTAGTTGATATTCGCCCCGGGCGCGATCCCAATTCCCCCAACTTGAGCGGCAAGAGCGTCGCTCACGTAGTCACCGTTCAGGTTCAGAGTGGCGATCACGTCGTACTCCGCCGGGCGAAGGAGGATCTGCTGCAGGAACGCATCGGCGATGACATCCTTGATGATGAGGCCCGCACCGCGCTTGCCTTCCGGAATCACGTGCCAGGGGCCGCCATCGAGCGGTTCTGCGCCGAAGAAGTCGCGCGCAACTTGGTATCCCCAGTCGGCGAACGCGCCTTCGGTGAACTTCATGATGTTGCCCTTGTGAACCAAGGTCACGCTCTTCTGTCCCTTGCTGATCGCGTATTCGATCGCGCTGTGGACGAGACGCTCGGTTCCGAGGTAGCTGACCGGCTTGATGCCAAGACCAACCGCCACCGGGAGATCGCGAGCGGGTGCGCCGATGCCTTCGAGAGCCGAAGTCCAGCCGTCCACCTTGCTCTTTGTGCCGAAGCGAATCTTCTTCGCGCGATCTGGGAACTCAGCTTCCAGGAAGGCGAGGAGCTTTTCAGAATCTTCGCTGCCTCCCACAAATTCGATGCCCGCGTAGATGTCCTCCGTGTTCTCGCGGAAGATCACCATGTCCACCAGATGCGGCTCCTTGACTGGGCTCGGGACGCCGGTGAACCAGCGCACAGGGCGAAGGCACACGTAGAGGTCGAGCATCTGTCGCAGTGCTACGTTGATCGAGCGGATTCCGCCGCCAACGGGAGTCGTCAACGGCCCCTTGATGCCGACCAAGTACTGATCAAAGGCATCGAGAGTGGCTTGTGGAAGCCAATCTCCGGTGGTGTCGAACGCCTTTTGTCCGGCCAAAACTTCGACCCAATCAATCTTGCGCTCGCCTCCGTAGGCTTTCTCAACGGCAGCATCAAACACACGTTGGCTGGCACGCCAAATATCTGGGCCGGTGCCGTCGCCTTCAATAAAAGGAATAGAGGGGTGGTTGGGGACACTCAGTCCCTGTGGGGTCATGCGGATGGGGGTTCCCATAGTCGTTCGGTCAGGTTACCGCAAGGGGGAAAGATTCTAAGGTGGAACAGGCCTAGAACCACAGGTTCAAACCGCGCTCTGGTCACGCGGGCGCACCCTGAGAATCGGTTAACATAGCGGCATGAATCTCGATCAGGCGATGGCAGAATTGCAGTCGATGGGCTCAGTGAAAAACCGCAAGGTTTTCGCTCATCACGGTATTCGCGAACCGATGTTCGGTGTCAGCCTGAAAAACGTCCGAGCCCTCGCCAAGCAGATTCGTCGCGACAACTTCCTGGCCCGGAACCTCTGGGAAACCGAGAATCACGATGCGCGCATGCTCGCCACGATGATCGCCGATCCCAAGACGCTCAGCGTCCACTCGCTGGGGGACTGGGTGACGGAAGCGGACAACTACATCGTCTGCGCCAGCGTGGCCGATTTCGCGGTGCGCGCTCCGAACAGCTGGATGCTTGCGAATGCCTATCTCGATGACGCCAGCGAATGGGTCGTCACGATTGGCTGGAACATGGTTGCGATCATGGCGGCCAACCCCAAGGGCTATAAATCCGCGCTCTTCCCTCCCCTGCTCGGCAAGCTCGAGCGCACGATTGCCGCTCGTCAGAAGTGGACGCGCCACGCAATGAATTCGGCGCTGATCGCCCTCGGCACCAACCGACCCGATCTTGCCGAAGCCTGCTTTGAGGCCGCCAAGCGCATCGGGCCGATTCAGATCGAGGGTCTGCCGGATCGCAATGCGGAAGAGCTGATCGGCGAGGCTATCGAAGGCTGGAAGAAGATTCTGATGGAGCGAGCGGCACGTCGCCGCGCTGAGCAAGCTGCGGCTTCGGCGGTGGCGGTTCAGGAAGCGGTCGAAACGACTGAATCGGAGACTGCAGAAGCGTCCACCGAAACGGTTGATGAAGCCGCAGAGTAACCAACCCGCCCTTCCGGTGTATCCTTAGCACCAACGCAATGCCTGAACTCGTGCGCTGGCTCGTTCTCGGATTTCTCCTCGGCTTTCTCGTCGAGTGGGTGTGGGATTACTCCGTTTGGAAAAAGTCGGCCCCTCGTGCGACTACGGCGGGCGAACTCGATGATCTTCGCGACGAGGTGGATCGGCTCTCAAGGCTGCTCAAGGCCTCAGAGGCTCGACAAGAGGAGCACGCGCTACATGCCCAACAGCTCCTCGACGTGATCGCCGAACGCGACGGGCTCCGCCGAGACCTCGCGGCACTGGAATCGCGGCTTGTTTCGGTGGCTGTCGGTGCTCCTCCAGCAGTTGATGCCGTGGAGACATCTCCCGCGGCAACTCCGGCGGGACTTGAAGCCATTGACGGGTTGACCAGAGACCGAATCGGGCTCCTGAAAGCCGCCGGATTTGTCTCGCTGAGCGACCTGGCATCGGCCACGCCCGATGCAATTCTCTCGGCTCTGGATGCCCAGCCGTGGGACATGATCGACCCGGAGCCGTGGATCACCCAGGCTCAAAATCTTGCTGGCTCGGGCTCAGCCACTCACCGAGATGAATCGCAGGTTCCGGATGTCGACGATCTCGCCACGCTTCCTGGTATCACCCCCGAGCAGGTGAAGCAGCTGGAGGCCGCAGGTCTCCACAGCTTTGCCGAGATTGCGCTCAAGTCCGCTGACGACCTGCTCGCGGCGGTGGACGCCCAGCCTTGGGACATGGTGGATGTCGAGGCGTGGATTGACCACGCGAAGAGGCATGTATGAGCGGAATCGACCCGGTCGCACGGGATTTACGCGCACGTCGCGATGTCGCCAAAGCGACCGTGTTTTCCCTGCTCTTGCTCTTCGGCCTCTGGATTTTCTTTGCCGAAGAAAAGCGACCGGCAGGATCGCTTGATCCCGCCGGAAAGCCAGTGCATTCGACTCCCTCGAAGTGACCGAGGGGACTTAAGCGAGGTGGGTGAACGCCTGATCCAGGTCGGCGCGGAGATCGTCAAAGTCTTCCAGGCCAATGTAGAGCCGGATCACCCATTGGGCGGTTTCCCAATCAGACGGCTTGCCGTGGATCGGGATCACGAGGCTCTCGAATCCACCCCAGCTGACGCCGAGACCGAAGAGCTCCAGTGCCTCGCAAAACTTTGCAATCTTCTCCTCATCTTGAACTTTTGGCCGGAAAGACATCAGCGAGACAAAGCCCGTGCACTGCGTCTTGGCGACTTCGTAGTGGCTGCCTGAGGGATCCCCCGCGTGGAAGATTTCTGCGATCTCCGGTCGGGTTTGCAGGTAGGCGAACAGCTTTTCGCCTTGACGAACCGACTCTTCCACGCGCAAGCGCATCGTGCGCATGCCGCGCATCAGGAGCCAAGCCTCGAAGGGTCCGAGCCTTCCCCCCAGCCACTGACCTTCGCGGTTCGTGACCTCATTGCAGATCTCCTTGGTCGCGCAGAAGGCACCGGCGACGACGTCGCTGTGCCCACTGATGAACTTGGTTGCGCTGTGGAGCACAATGTCCACCCCCAGCTTGGCCGGATTCTGCAGGATCGGGGAGTGGTAGCTGTTGTCAATCGCGGTGCGAATGCCGCGTGACTTGGCAAAGTCGGTGATCGCCCGCAGGTTCTGGAGACGGAACAGAATGCTGCTCGGGGACTCCAGAAGCATAAACGTGGTTTCCGGACGACAAGCCGCTTTGATCTCATCGAGGCAGTCGCCGTTGACGAAGGTCGTCGCCACACCGAACTTCGGCAGGTAGTCCCGCAGGAACGAGCAGCTCGGACCGTACGCCGTCTCAACGCAGACGACATGGTCGCCTGCTTTCACGGAGCAGAGGATCGCCGCGCTGATCGCCGCCATTCCGCTGTTGAAGAGGAGAGCCGCTTCCGTGCCTTCGAGAGCCGCAAGTTTCTTCTCCGCCATCGTGAGGTTGGGGTTGCCGACTCGTGAATAGACGTAGCTCTCTTGTCCATCGCAGGGATCGTTCAGCAAGGTTCGCAGCCCGGCAAGGTCGTCGTGGACGAAGAGCGAGGTCTGGAAAATTGGCGGCGTCACTGCCCCCGCGTAATGCACCTCTTCACCGAGGTGCTGAAGGATGGTATCGGCCTTCATGATAATGTTCTCACGTTACCCGGTTCCCTCGCCGTTCGCGAACGTGAGAGGCTCTCCGAATGAAAAAGCCCCGCATCCTTTGGGATGCAGGGCCGCTTTGGTCGGGAATCGAGGCTTAGGCCTCCGAAGCAGGCGGGTGGCCCTCTTCTTTGGGCTTGAAGATCACCGAGGCAAGAATCGAGGCGAGCAAGATTCCGGCGATGATGAACAGCGAGAGGTTGATCGGGAACTTCTTCCAGCCGAAGATCAGAGGATTATCGTGGGCGAAGTAGTTGAACAGCATCTTGCCTCCGACAAAGATCAGGATCGCGGCAAGGCCGTACTTGAGATAGTGGAAGAGCTGAACCAGACCCGAAACCGCGAAGAACAAAGCTCGCAGACCGAGAATCGCAAACACGTTTGAGGTGAAAACGATGAACGGATCGGCGGTGATCGCGAAGATCGCCGGGATCGAGTCGACGGCAAAGATGATGTCGGTGAACTCGACCACGATGAGAGCGACGAACAGTGGAGTCGCCCACAGCTTGCCATCAATGCGAGTGAAGAACTTCTGATCGACGTAATCGTCGGTGACCGGGAAGAGCTTGCGAACCAGCTTGACCGCAGGGTTTTTGCCCGGATCCATCTCCTTGTCCTTCATCACCAGCATCTTCACGCCCGTGAACACGAGGAATCCGCCGAAGATCAGCATCGTCCAGAAGAACTTGGTGAGGAGCGCCGCGCCGAGAGCGATGAAGATGCCCCGGAAAATCAGCGCACCAAGGATGCCCCAAAAGAGAACGCGGTGCTGATATTTCGCAGGCACATTGAAGTAAGTAAAGACCAGCAGGAAGACGAAAATATTGTCCACGCTGAGGGCTTTTTCAACCAGATATCCCGCCAAAAATGCCTGCCCGGCTTGGGCGGGAGTGTATTGGCTGTGCGGCTGAATCTGATCCCAAAAGGCGAAGATTCCCGCGTTAAAAATCAGAGCGATGACGATCCAGACAGCACTCCATCCGAGCGCCTCCTTCATCTTGACCTCGTGAGCGTGACGGTGGAAAACGCCCAAGTCGAGCGCGAGCATCACAAAAACGAAGCCCAGAAAACAGCCCCAAATCCATAGGGGGATCCCAGCAAGTTCCATAGGGTTACCTAAATTCTCCCCGTACTACGGGGGGAACCCTGGGATTATCACGCTTTTTTTTGACACCAAGAGACCATCGGTCTCCCTTTGGGCTCGGGAGACCGGGTCTTCGGTTCTTTTCGGGTCGTGAGAGGATCAGTCGAAGATGTCGAAGATCCCGCGCAGGCCCTTCTTTCTCTTGTGGCCGTACTTCCCGTAGTGACCGTATTTGCCGCCGTAGTAGCCATAGCTCGTATCACGCCACTGGTCGCGGCTCTGATTCGGATAGGGTGGCTGAGGTTGCATCGGCTGCTGAGGACGAGCGCCAGGAGGCGGCATCAGCTGATCCATTTCCTGTCGGGCGCGCTGCTCGTGAGACATGGATCGCTCACGATCATAGGCGGCTTCGCGCTCCATGATCTTTTCCAGCTCGCCGTGATCCAGCCAAACACCTCGGCACTTGGGACAGTAGTCGATCTGGATGCCCTGCCGCTCTGCCATCAGCAGATCGACGCCGCAATTTCGGGGACATGCGCTCATGATTGCCCCTGTCTACGCCGATTTCTGCTGATGGTTGCGTGCGATTCGCTTGGGCCTACTTTGCGTTGGCCCAAGCGGTGGGTACGACATCCGCGAGTTGGCCGAGCGCCTCGCGGAGATCGGGGAATTCGAACTCGAAACCGCGCGACTTCGCGACGGTTGGGAAGACTTTGGCTCCGCTGAGCAGGACTTCCGCTTCCTTGCCCATCAGGCCCGTGGCCAGCTTGAGAATTGGGCTCGGTGCGGGCGGGATCGGTGGTCGTCCGTGGAGTTCTCGCAGGGCCGCCATGAATTCTGCGTTCGTGACCGGATTCGGAGCGACCCCGTTGACCGGGCCATCAATTCCTTGATCAATCGCCCAGACCATCATGCGGGCGAGATCCCTCACATGAATCCAGCTCATGTACTGCTTACCCGATCCCACCGCGCCGCCCAGGAATGCCTTGGCGAGATTGTTGAGGATCGGGAAGGCTCCACCCTCTTTGCCGAGGACGATCCCGATTCGGATCGCGGTTTGCGAGACATTGGGCAGGTCGAAATCGCCCATCGCCTTCTCCCAGTCAAGACAGGTTTCCGCGAGAAATCCTTGACCGATCTTGCTCGACTCGCTCAGCGACTCGTTCCCTCGATCGCCGTAAAATCCGATCGCGCTGGCATTGATCCAGGCTTGCGGCCGAGACTTGGACACAGCAATTGCTTCGCCGATGGCACGGGTCGAAAACACCCGGCTGTCGCGGATTTGCTTTTGAACCTCGGGCGTCCACTTTTTGTCCACCGGTGTGCCGCTGAGGTTATACACAGCGAGCGCGCCATCCAGTTCGCTCGCCCAAGCGCCAACCGTTTTGGCATCCCAGATCACCGTCCGCGCACCAGGCTCACTTTTGCCGGATCGGGAGAGAAGGACAACTTCGTGACCAGCCGCGTTCAACTCGGCGATCAAGTGTCCGCCGACAAACCCCGATCCGCCTGCTACGACAACTTTGCTCATTCTGCGTCCTCGGCCATCCACTGCTTCACCAGCTTCTGATCTTGACCTAACTGCTGGAGAATCCGTGCGACCACCGTGTCCGCCAGATCCTCGAGCGTCTTGGGCTTGTAATACCAGGCGGGACACGCCGGGAGAATCGTGGCTCCGGCTTCGGCGAGGGTGGTCATATTGCGAAGGTGGATCACGTTCCAAGGCATCTCGCGGGGGACGACGATGAGGGGGCGTCGCTCCTTGAGGCAGACATCAGCAGACCGGGTGAGGAGATCATTGCTGATTCCATGGGCGATTCTCCCCGCCGTGCCCATACTGCACGGCACGATGACCATGCCGTCGTGTCGAAACGAGCCGCTTGCGGGGGGAGTGAAGTAGTCCTTCTCGTCCAGAAGATGGATATTGGTGAAGCTCTCGCCGAGCCACTCCTGGGTTGAAAAGTTATTGCGGCTCGGGGAGACTCCGAGCTCGGTTTGGGCGACATCAAATGCCTGCGTGCTCATCGCCAAATAGACTTGGTCGTAGAGCTTCGCGGCTTGGCGCAGAAAACGCTGGGCGTAAATCGCCCCGCTTGCGCCCGTGACGCCGACAACAAGTTTGCCTGTGGACATGCTTGCCTTCAGTCTACGGATTTTCTGATCGTGGCGTCTTGGGCAGCTGGCTGAATCCCGGAATCGTCCCGACATTCAGGATTCTTGCAAGGGTCGGCGTGTATGCTCCGACCCATGCCCTGGAAGCTCTGGATGCTCGACCTTGCCCGCGAGCAGTCACCGACCCTCGACCACCTCTATCAATACGCGATGGTCGCTCAGGATGCCGGCTATGATGCCTTGGGGCTGTACTTGGAGCACCGATTTGCGTTCGAGTGCACGCCGTGGTCGCATGGTCAAGGGTGCGTGACTCCGGCGATGATCCAGAACCTGCAGAGCGAGTTTCCGAGTCTGCAGATTGTTCCGTTTATCAACCTGCTCGGGCACTTTGAGGGGTTCCTCTACACGGAGGAAGGGCGACCGTATCGGGAGGAGTTGTTCACCGGCCTTCAAGCCTGCCCGTCGAACCCTGATTTCATTAAGTTGTGCCAACAGATCATCGACGAAACGGTTCGAGTGTTCAAGAGCGATCTCATCCACATTGGCGGGGATGAAACCTACCAACTGGGTCGATGCGACAAGTGCCAGTCCCGCATGGAAGGGCAATCGGATGATCCCAAAGCTTGGCTTTACGGCGAGCACTTTGCGCCTCTGGCTCAACGAGTCGTGGAGCACGGACGCCGACCAGGAGTTTGGGGCGATATGTTTCTGGAGCATCCCGGCGCGTTGGAATCCATGCCGGAGAACACGCTGATCTTTGATTGGCAGTATCAAGGCGGAGTCGCGGAGACCTCGAACAAGTTTCCGGGGTTTGAGGTCGTGGCTTGCCCGGCCCTTCATGTCTACAATGCGATCTGGATGCACACGGGGCTCACTGAGGAAAATGTTCGTGCGGTGGCTCGTGATACCCATGAAATGGGGCTCTACGGAGCGGCGCTCACCACCTGGGAAGCTGGGCTGTTCGGAGCATTTGACACCCAGTTCCCCGCGATCAAATGGGCGGCTGAGGTTTTTGACAACCCGTCCCACGAGCCGAGTCTGATCGACGCCTACGGCGAATCTAGCGAGTGGGCCCGGCTCATGGGGGTCGAACTGGAGAGACTGGGCGGGGTCTTCAAGGGCACCAAACTGCGGAATCAGCTCAAGGTTCGGCTGTTGCTGTACGGCAACCCATTCCTGGCATGGATGCACCACGGCACCGAGCTCGGCGGAGACACCGGGATGGATGCCTTAGCGATCATCGAAAAAGCGATCAAGGTGGCCCCGGATGAAGCCACCAAGAACGCAAGCTTCTTTGCCCGATCCGCCGTCGAGGCCGTGCGAATCATGAACGAGGCGCACAAGCATTACGCCCGACGCGAGGCGGATGCCGCGATCAGCAAGCTCACGCCGTTGCGCCACCTCTTCGATACTCTCGAGAAGTTGGCGAAGCAGAACGTTGAACGGATCGGGTCAAGTCGGGCCGACATCGAACGATGCCGAGCCGCTAAGCGGCACGTCGAGATCGTGATGCAACGGATCCGCGACTATGGGCGCGGAGAGCTGGGCTACCTTCCCGCCTTCGAGGTGCTGGCTAATCACCGCTTCATGCCCCACGACCAGGGCTGCTGGTGGATTGTGAATAAGTGGGCGAACGAGTGATGCGTTAGGCCGCAGCCTTTCCGTTCGTTAACTTCACTTGGTTTCGTCCGGCCGATTTGGCCTCGTAGAGGGCACCATCGGCCTTCTCGAACAGCGCTTGCTCCGAGATCCCCGTCGAGTGCATCGCAGCACCGAGACTAATCGTGACCGGGCGATCCGGCCAATTCTCCAACTCGATTGCCGTGCGCACTCCCTCCGCAGCCAGCATCAGCTCTTTCTCATCGCGCACGGCGAAGAGGCAGACGAATTCTTCCCCTCCATACCGGGCGACAAAGTCCTTGCCGCGAATGCGCTGCTTGAGCACCCGAGCCACGCCTTGCAGAACCTCGTCCCCTTTTTTGTGGCCAAAGTCGTCGTTGAACCGTTTGAAGTGGTCGACGTCGATGACGACGAGTCCAAACGTGAGGCTCCCTTCAAGGGCCCGATTGAACCAGCGTAGGAGATTGGCTTCGAATCCTCGGCGGTTCGGAATGGAGGTCAAGGCGTCCGTGATCGTGAGCTCGGCCAGCAGGGAGTTCTTTAGGTTCAGCTCTTCGTTGAACTGCTCCAGCAAGTACTTGCTCTCTTCAAGCTCGATCTGAGCCTCATGAGCTTCCAGAACATAGCGCTCGAGTTGCTCTTCCTGCATGCGCTTTTCGGTGATGTCCTCGCACACGCCGAGGATCTTGGTCGCATTTCCGTTGTGGTCGCGTTCAAAGACGGTGTCTCTCCCCGAAATCCAGCGCACGCCCCCATCTCGATGGATCACTCTGTATTGGATCTCCGCCGATTCACCATGGGGCAGTTCGGCGATTCTCTGCTGATGAGCGATGGCGGTTTCGTGGTCATCCTCGTGAATCACCGTCGGCAAGAACTTCGCGCCCATCGCGCGGATTTCCTCTGCGGTGTATCCCAGAATTCGCTCGGTCGCGGGGTTTGCGTAGATGTTGCTGCCGTTGTCGAGGTTGAACAGATAGATCGACGAAGGCACTGCCTCGGAAAACTGGGCGAAGAGATGACGAGCGGCATCCAGTTCATCGCGCACGTGCCACATTTCAGTCATGTCACGGATCGTCATGATGACGCATGCGGAGTGGGAGCACTGCTGCAAGTGCAACCAGAGAATTCGTCCGGATCCATGGGCGTCGTGGACATTCACCCGATCGAGAACCACGATCTTCCCTGGCTTTTCCAGCACCGAACTGTAGGCCGCCTGCACAGAATCACGGCACCCCCCGCACGCGCGCTCAAACAAGTTGCGGATGCTCATTGGGGAGTAGCACACGCCGACATCGAGAAATTTGAGGGCAGCGTGGTTGGCGAGCTTCAGGAGGCCGTTGCGTGTATCAATCACCACCACCCCGCTGGGCAGAGCGTTGAGAAGGCTCTTGAGACTCGACTCCTCCACCCACTCACCGACCTCTGGAGCCAGGGCTCGGTTTACCAGCGAGACGGGGATTCCCAATTTCACTGATATTTCATCAGGCGAAGCGCCCTGAGAGAGAAGGTCTTGCAACATACCGGCCAAGAAAAATTGTCGGCAAGCCCTCTGTAATTTCTCTTATGCTTCTCTTATATCGCGGATTATGTGGACACTATCGCAACAGTTGATGGGTCGTTCGGAGCCAGACGACCATCGGCGACTTCCCGCGGTTGTTCCAAAAGGCGTAGGGCACGCACTCTGTTGTCACGCAAGAGGTTGCATTTGCATCTATTCGGTAGAGTTTTCCCGACTCAGACGAGGCTTCAACCCGCGTGAGATCGCGGGCGATCACGACGGGAAGTCGAACCTCAACTGTTTCACCCGATCCCAGAACTGTTTGGTTTTTGTGGTCTTTTTGGTAGCGGGATCGGGCTTCCAAAACCTTGATTTCGGTGTCCCAGTGCGTACGGTCGGAGACCGCATGGGCTTCCGCTCGCTCGGCCTCGAGACAGAAGACGAGACTTCCCCGTCGAATCGCAATTCGCCCCAGATTCGCCTCGATCTTGGGGTGGGCGTGGACCACCTCGGGCTGAAGATCTGCGGCGAACCGCGTCTCCCAAAGCCCTTCGGAAGGCAGCTCGGCGACGAGGAAACCCTCTTCGATCGCCCCGGGGCCTTGGAGACTTCCGCCGGAGTGGGCAATGGGCAACCTCACGCGCACGGTCGGTGCGGGGGCTCGGCCCGAGGGAGTCCACCGGAGGGAGAAGCCGCCCTGATAAGGGATCTCCGTCTGAACCTCCAGCACGCCGCTCTCAAGCTCAATACTCATGCTCGCGGGCTGCCAGACCGTGATGGATCCAGCCTCGGCTTGAACAAAATAGCGCTCCATCGAGAGGAGGAATCGCGCGACGTTCGGCGGGCAGCACGAGCAAAAGAACCACGAGTTTCGGAGCACTCCCGATTCGGTAGCAAGGGGATTGGCGTAGTGATAGCCGGTTCCAAAGACGTTCATCCCGGCGAGGACATTGTTCATCAAGGCGGTTTCGAACTGATCGAATCGGCGTGCCGAGTTTTCGATTCGAGCCAATCGCGCCGCCACCATGCAGAGCCCGATGGCGGCGCAGGTTTCGGCGTAGGCATCGGCATTCGGCAGATCGTAGTCGGTGGTGAAGCCTTCGTTCTTGCCCGATGAACCAATGCCACCGGTGATGTAGGTGCGGCGATCCACCATGTTCGACCAGATCTGCTGGACGTGGGCGATCATCTCTTGGTCCTGCGGGAATCCATCGAGGGCCCCGCAGAGCAGATACATCAGGCGGACCGAGTGGCCCTTCGCCTCGGTCTGCTGGCGCAGGGGCAGATCGTCTTGGAAGTAGCTCCCGTCGTACTCCTCCCCTTTCATCACCAGGGCTTGGTAGCCCGCGGAGTGCTCTTGAGCGATTGGGTCGCGCATCTCTGCCTCAAACGGACTCGGACGAGACCCGCGTGTATCGACCATCCACTTGCCGAGCTCAATGAAATCCTCCCGATTGAGGAGTCGGCCGAGCCGGATCAGAGCAAGCTCGACCTCAGGGTGGCCGCACGAACCCGGTCTCTTCCCTGGGCCGAAGGTGGTGTTCAGATGGTCGGCGATCCTAGTGGCCAGTAACTCCGCGCGAGAATCTCGGAGCACCTCGATCCCTGCGCTCAGAGCTTCCAGGGCGTGCCCCATGCAATAGATCTCGTGGCATCGGCACAGGCTGAGATACCGCTTATCTGGGTGCAGGATCGTTGTCCAGGTGTGCAGGTATCCGTCTGGCTGGATCGCCCCTTCGACGAGGGAGAGATAGGTGTTCCAGCGGGATTCCAGGCTTTCATTCGGGGCTAGTGCCAGGGCGTACGCAGTCGCTTCGGCAATCTTGTGCACGTCGCTGTCGTCGTACAGAGCGGGGCTGGCAATCTCGGTCGCACCGAGGGCAACCCGGCGAAAGTTCTCCAGGCGCCCGGTGGATTCGCACCATTCCCACTGGTGCTCGATCCCTCGGTTGAGCAGCGCGTTGCGCCAGATGCCGAGGAACCCATCGCGGAAGTGCACCGCTGCCGAACCAACTTGCATGAGACGAGTCTACCAATCGGCAAAGGAATTGGGACTGCGGAACTCTGCCAGCGCCGACTGCATTCGGTCTCTCGATGATCTTTGTGCAGACCTGGGCGACCCATGGATCGCGAATCGCGCAAAATGTGCCCATGAGCCGCGCGGAAAAACAGCGTCGCTTCGAGCGGCTTGTGAAGGACGAGCTCTCGGTGCTGTTCCGAGTGGCTCGGCGCATGGGATGCACCCCCGAGGAAGCCGAAGATACCGTTCAGACCACTTTGCTCAAGGCGTACCGGGCTTGGGATAGCTTTGACGGCAAGCATCTGCGAAGTTGGTTGATCCGCATTCTGCGCAATGAACGATTGATGCTGCTGCGCACCGAGCGCGACGTGCTCTCGTTGGATGATTCGGATGCCGTCGAGGTGGCCGATGCCCCGGTTTGGAACGGGATTTCTCAGCGGCTTGATGCCGGAGCCGTGCTCACAGCACTGGAAGGGCTGCCTGAGATTTATCGGCTGGTGATTCAGCTTTGCGACGTGGAAGACATGACTTATGAGGAAGTTGCCGATGCGCTCGCCATCCCTGTGGGGACGGTTCGATCTCGGCTCTTCCGAGGCAGGAGTCTTCTGCGCGATGCTCTGTTGAGCACAGGATTCGACCCGAACACGGAGGTTTCACGATGAACTTTGACTGGCAAGCCTATTTGGACCGATCGCTGGGTGCGGAGGAAATGGCTCGACACGAGGCCGCCTTGCAGAATGATCCGGCAGCGGCGGAGGAAGTCGAAGCCCTGGGTCGCATGAGATCTGCCCTCCGGGAAGCCATTTTGGCGGAGCCTATCCCGGTGGCGCGATTGGAAAAAGCCCTGCGGCAAACCGTTCGGCCTGCCATTGTTTGGCCCTGGCGCACTGCGGCACTCACCGCCGTGACTTGCGCGGTGGCTGCCTTCGCTTTTGTCTCTTTGCGCCCCGTGAGCAGCGTTCAAAGGGTGATTCCGGACTCGATTGTTGGACAAATGATGCCGACTCCGATGATCGCTCAGGCCAAGACCTCGGACGCCGATGCGGCGGCGGAGGAAATTCGCCGGGAAGGCGGTATTCCGGCCCCCACCATTCGGTTAGCTGGCCTCGGAGCTTCGATGACATCGGCAGAATGCGGCAACTGCTGGCTCGCTTATGACTACAAAATCGGTGGCGAGATCTACACGATTATCGGTCGAAAGTCGGCAGGTATGTGGAAAGGGATGCAGAGTTTTGATGCATCGGGCAAGCGGTTGTATGAGACCACGGATGGCGTTGGTTGGCACTGCAAGGGCAGCATGAGCTATCTGGTCATCGGAGGAAACGCTGAGACGCGCCGAAAGATCGCTGCCAACGCCTGCCACGAAACTGACTCCATCAGGCTCTGATCGGATTCACTTTGGGCGGCACTGGCGGATCTTCAGCGCGGTGGCGAGAACTTCGGCATGGCTCCAGGTGAGGGGCATAACGCTGAGCGGCTCATTTGTATCGGGGTGGACTTGTTCGGGGAGTAAACCCGTGGTGGTCGAACGTTCTTGCGCCCATCTGAGCCATTGCTCCGCCTCGTCGGCTTTCCCCATCTCAGCAAGGGATTGCGCCAACCACATGGTGCAGATGACCCAAGCGTTCCCTGCGTACCCCTCCCTTACGCGACAGTAATAGTCGCCGCTGTAGCGAGCCACCCCCGAAGACTTCGTCGGGAGCAGTAGGTGATCCACCACCATTTGGTGAGCGTCTTGATGAAACCCCGCCTTGAGACTGTGAGTGAACATAGCCCCCGCCAGGACCGATGAATCGGGAGTGAAATCTGCGGTGAGCGAGTGATCTGCTCCGACTTCGAAGCGTCGCGGGATGACGCCACTGTGCGGCCGGAAGTGAGTCAGCGTGGCTTCGGACATTTCTGCGGCGGTCTGGCGCAGTCGTTCAGGATCCTCGATGAACGGCAGCCGAGACGCCGTTTCCAGCGATTCGATGACCGTCGCTACCGTCCAGAAGTGAATCCCAAAACGCTCTTCCCACAGATCCCAGCTCGGGCCTGGGAGCCCTGTGGCATGGCGATATTCCACCATCAGGTTCACCCAGTTCTGAAGGGCAACCTGTTGCTGGCCGGTCAAGAAAGGAGATTCGATCTCTCGTCGGGCCAGGTACCAGACAAGAAGAGCCGTTTCGTCTTCTTGATGCGGAAACACAATCTCCCCCGCATGGGGATGCCAGGTGGAGGCCCGGTGCCCCCTCCCGTCGTACTTCTGCCAAAGGAAACGGTTGTACTCGTACTCGGGGAGGAACTCGAGGATATTCCCCACCGGAAGGTCAAGGTCGTGTAGGGTGGAGAGAGTTAAGGCCGCATCACGCATCCAAACAAACGCGTAGTTCGACCTGTTGAACTGCATAATGTCCGAATCGACAGCTGCAAAGACGTTACCATTTGCGCCGATGTGTGAGAAAACCACTTCCACCGAACGGTCGAGCCACTCTGACATCTCCGGTGAGAAGTCTGTGAAGGCACTCCGATTTGACTCCGTGGGTTCAAGCACCGAGCTTTCGTAAGTGCAGATCTGTTGGGCGCAGGTCTCGAGCAGTGCCGCACAAGCGGTGATCACTTGGCACTTGCCTTCTCCGCGGATCAGGGCTACTGACAACCCAAAGGTGGAGTCCACACTGCCTTGCTCGATCGGCTTCCCCGAAAGCTGACCATCTTCCGCATCGCGCCAAGTGCCTTCCAGCCCCATGACTCCAGCAATGCCGCAAGCCACCTGATCAATGCCCCCATCCGAACCCCGGCCGGCAATCATCACCACTTGGTCAGATTTAAAATGAACCATCGACTCCGTTGGTTGGTGGTAGAAACAGGTGTCCCCAATGTCCGTCTCCCCGATTTTGAGCCGCTGCGATTGGTAGAGCATCAATTCTCGGTCTCGCTCTCCGTGATCCAGGAACGCGAATTCCTGCACCCAAATATCGACCTCAGCCTCCACCCATTGCCGTTTCTGAATGGTGAGCCCGATGCTGTCGCTCGTGTAGGTGGTGAGAGTCACCCCGCTCGGTTCCGATGCATGACCGACTTCCCATTCGCCCGAATCGAACCAGCTGAGACGTCCTTCGGCGTAAATTCCCTGACGAATCGGCAATCCCGCCAAATGGTTAGGTGCGCCGGGTTGGGGCCAGCAAAATTCGCGCGTGATGCCGAATCGGTCGGCGGCAACGAACAGCCGACCATTGCTCGCAATCTGATATCGTGCCATGCGCTTAGCTCAAGTCAAAGCTTTCGCCATGATCTGGGATCACCGTCTCCCAGCCCAACCGCTCGCGGATCGTTTGCTGCAGCGCAAGCTGAGCCTCATACTCACCGTGAACCAGGAAAGTCTTCTTCGGCGCCTCTTTGAAGTGGCCGAGCCAGGTGAGCATCTCCTCATAGTCGGCATGAGCGGAAAGAGACTCGATTCGGTCGATCTGCGCCCTGACTTGAACATCGCGACCGTGGATCGTCACCTCCTCGGCTCCTTCCAACAGTTGACGTCCCAGCGTCCCCTGGGCTTGATAGCCGGTGAAGAGAACGAGCGTATTGGGATCACCAGCATGAGATTTGAAATGGTGGATGATCCGACCGCCTGTCAACATGCCGCTCCCGGAAATCACCATAAACGGTCCGGGTGCGTTGTTCAACTCCTTCGACATCTCGCGATCACGCACAAAGGTCACCAAATCTCGGCGGAAGGGTGAGTTCCCTTCACTCAGATCAAGCTTCATGTTCTCATCATGATCTTCTTCGGTTTGCGAATAAAGCAAAGTCGCCGCGTTGGCCATGGGCGAGTCTACGTAGATGGGAATATTCGGCAACCGACCTTCTTTATCCAAAAGGTTGAGGTAGTAAAGCAGCTCCTGGGTGCGCCCAATCGCAAAGCTCGGCACAAGGATGCGCGTGCCACTTTCCCAAGCATCCGACATCACCCGGTAGAGGTGTTCCTTCACATCTTCCTTGGCGTGAAGTCGATCTCCATAGGTGCTCTCGATCACCAGGTATTCCGCGAAATCCATAGGGGTCGGATCTTTGATGATCGGTGAATCAAGCCGCCCCAGGTCGCCGCCCATGAGAATCCGCTCCCCGTTTTCAAAGTAGATCTCCGCGAAGGCCGATCCCAAAATGTGACCCGCAGGGACGAAGCGGAACTGCGCTCCGCCGGGGAGTTTCTGCCACTCGTGATAGTGCAGGGGTTCCAGAAACTTCATCGCTTCAAAGGCATCGGCTTCCGTATAAAGTGGCAAAGCCAGCTCATGGCGCGAAGTCTTGTGTTTGTTGTGGAATCTCGCTTCCTCTTCCTGCAATCGGCCTCCGTCGGGCAGGCTCACTCGGCACAACCCTCGCGTGCCGAAGGTGCAAAACACCGGCCCTCGGTAACCCATTTTCACCAGCCTAGGAAGGTAGCCAATGTGGTCCGTATGGGCGTGAGTCAGGATCACGGCATCAATGGAATGGGGTTCCACTGGAAAATCCTTCCAGTTCAGTTCCCGAAGCTCTCTCGCCCCTTGGAACATCCCGCAGTCGACAAGGATGCGCTTTCCGTTCAATTCCAGCATGTGCCGAGAACCAGTGACCGTACGCGCCGCCCCATGAAACGTAATCGTCGAGGACATGCCTCCAGTATGGCGCGGTATCCTCACTTTGTGCCGCATATCGACGTCGCTCTGATTGGAGGAACCGGAATCGGAAGCCGCCTTGCTCAGCTGGGAGGGAAACCCTTGCACCTACCGACCCCATTTGGCATGCTCCGAGGATCGGTTTTGCAACACCAAGGCTCCTCCATTCTGCTGGTGCAGCGTCACGCCGCCGGACACAAAGTGCCTCCTCACCGAGTGAACTACCTCGCCATGGCGAGCGGCTTGGCGCAACTGGGTGTAAAGGGATGTATGAGTTCGGCAGCCGTAGGATGTCTGCGCCCGGAATGGCCGGTCGGCACGCTTCTGAATTGCGACGATTTTCTTGACCTCAGCGGACGCCGACTTACCCAATTCCACCGAACGGTGGAGCATGTCGATTTCACACGCCCGTTCAGCCTCCACCCCCTGATTCATCAGGTTTCCTCATCTCTCGGAATGGATGTTCAGCAAGGTGCGACGTATCTCACCAACGATGGCCCGCGATATGAAACCCCTGCCGAGATCAAAATGATGAGGACTCTCGGAGCCGACATTGTCGGCATGACCGCTTCCACCGAGGCCATCGCCCTCCGGGAGGCCGGAGTCCCCTACGGATGTATCGCCGTCGTGACCAACCTCGCGGCAGGCCTCTCACCCACTGATCTCCACCACGGCGAAGTCACGGATGTGATGAATGAGCGCGGTCACCTCGTCGTCGATCTGATGCTCGCCTGCGCGCTCGAACTCACTCATCACCCGCTCCCTGCGTAACCGCCATTCACCTAACACAAAGGAGAGAACTCATCGTCCCCCGCAAGACCCTCACGCTCGCCCTCAGTCTTTGCCCGGGAATCGGGGCAAAGACGGTGACGCGCATCCTCACGCGAAATGATGTTCTCGGGCGCACCGAGGAGGAGTTTCTGCGTCTCGGAGAGCAAGCCTTGGTCGAGGAGTACAAGCTGAAGCCCGCCATCGCCATGCGCTGGCATTTCGAGCGGAGCAGGCTCCTCACCCAAGCCAAAGCGGACGAAACCCGGCTTGAGCAGTTCGGCGTGACCCTTGTCACCGCTGCCGATGCCTCCTACCCTCGGCAAATCGAAAACTTCGATCCCGATGCCGCGGCGATGCTCTATCTGTACGGCAATCGGCGCCTTCTCTCGGCCGATACCTTCTGCGTCCTCAGTAGTCGGAACAGCCCTCCCGAGGCCCTCAGCGAGATCGAATTGCGCACCGAAGAACATGTCCTTCGAGGGAAGATCCTGGTCACCGGCCATGACACCGAAGCCTATCAACGAAGCGCCGTCACCAGTCTCCGCTGGGGCTCGCCCAGAATCGTCGTGCTCGATAGCGGGTTCTTTCAGGTGATGGGCGATGAGCTCCGCAACGAGCTGTTCCCTGCCGCTCGGCTCTGGCGCTACGAATTCGATGCTCAAACCGATCTCGCCATCGCCGCAGTGGCGCCCATGGGGAGCTATCATCGCAACAGCAACCGAATCCGCGACCGCATCGTGGCGGGTCTCAGCCTCACTCAGGATTACATCATTGTCAGCCCGGGCGGCAACATGGAAAAGCTCGCACGACTCGCTGCCCGCGCAGGTCGCCACGCCAGCATCAGCGAACTCAGCCCCGTTTTCGACCCCTTTGTCGCCATGGGACTCCAGCCGCTTCCCGTGAGTCGCCGACGCTGAACCTCCATAATTGAATCCATGTCCAGCCAATTCGGCACGATCTTCCGCATCTCCACATTCGGCGAATCGCATGGCGTCGGCGTTGGAGTCGTGATTGATGGCTGCCCGTCGCGCCTGCCGATCACCGAGGAAGAGATCCAGCGTGAACTCGATCGAAGGCGCCCTGGACAAAGCAAGATCGTCACCCAGCGACAAGAGGGCGATCGCATCGAAATCCTGAGCGGCGTGATTGATGGCCTCACCCTGGGCACCCCGATTGCTCTGCTCGTCCGAAATCAGGATGCGCGCAGCCGTGATTACGATGAAATGAAGGACAAGTATCGTCCTTCTCACGCCGATTTTGCCTACGATGCCAAGTACGGCATTCGGGCTTGGTCGGGGGGCGGCCGGGCCAGCGCGCGGGAGACGATTGGTCGGGTTGCCGCTGGAGCCATTGCCCAGAAGATTCTCCGCGAACGGTTCGGTGTGGAGATCGTTGCCTGGGTCGACCGGGTCCAGTCGATCCAGGCGCAAGTGGACTCGGACTCTGTGACGCGGGAACAGGTCGAATCAAACATTGTGCGATGCCCTGATCCCACCATCGCGGAAGCAATGATCGCTCGGATAGAAGAAGTCCGAAAAGCCGGCGACAGCATCGGTGGAACGGTTCGGTGCATCGTACGAGGAGTTCCGGCTGGGTGGGGCGAACCGGTGTTCGATAAACTCGAAGCGGATCTGGCCAAGGCCCTGATGAGCTTGCCCGCGAGCAAGTCGTTTGAAATCGGGAGCGGGCTAGAGGGCACCTTCATGCTCGGCAGCGAACACAACGATGCCTATCGCGCCGATGATTCGAAAACCGTGACGACTCCGACCAACCGGAGCGGTGGCATCCAGGGAGGAATCAGCAACGGCATGCCGATTGAGCTCTGCGTCGGGTTTAAGCCGGTGGCGACGATTCTTCATGAGCAGGACACGGTCACCACTGAGTTCGAGAACACCACGCTCAAGGGCCGTGGTCGCCACGATCCCTGCGTCCTCCCTCGTGCGGTTCCGATGGTCGAGTCGATGGTCGCTCTCGTCCTCGTGGATCATGCCTTGAGGCATGAGTCCGTAAAAGCGTCTCGCGGCAAGTAGGGTTGATCTCCGAGCATGACGCTCGGTTCCCGGGCGCATAGGAATTCGTCGTTCTCTCCGCATGCTCGCCCGCCACCGACTCCCGTCGGGGGAGGCTCGGATCCTAGAGACGCTGCTCTCTCTCCACGACTCAACATCAGGTCTGGAGAATATCTTCGCAACCATATCGGCGCCGCTCGGTTCAGAACCAGAGGACGACTCTTGGACTCGCCCGCCACCGATTCCCATGTGCTGTGACATGACATCCTTGACACTCCGAGACAGGACATTGTTGACACATGCCTTTCTCGGGTTGGTCGGTTATGGATTCGCGTCTTTTACTTGTT
>Ga0209572_1000928_pt1 | contig 29020 bp, 21 predicted proteins | sample EBPBio232012_DNA_FD_185867 | JGI IMG/M metagenome (GOLD analysis project Ga0209572, IMG submission 185867) | Wastewater treatment Type I Accumulibacter community from EBPR Bioreactor in Madison, WI, USA - Reactor 1_1/23/2012_ DNA (SPAdes)... | ecosystem: Engineered > Bioreactor > EBPR >...
GCTTTATGCCGTCGAACTCGCCAGGTAGTTTCTTATTTCGTAGGTGAACGTAGCATAGATAGTTGCCAGCAGTTTTGGGATTGGGTACCAAAGGATTACAAGAAGTCTTTTACGTTTTCTGATTTTTCCGCCCCGTCAGGTCTTCCCCAATCAACCCACTCAACCCAAGCGCAGCGCCGCAGCAGTGTCTCCGACCTGCTGCCAACATACAGTACGATCATCCCATATATTTGTACACAAAAAAAGACATGAAACCGCTTCCCATCGAAGGATATACAGCCCTTTACTTCACCACAGCAACCATCAAAGGCTGGAAGCACCTGTTGAAGCCGGATAAGTATAAAACAATGGTAACAGATTCGATGGCCTTTCTGGCGGACCAGCAAGAAGTATGGTTTTATGCTTTTGTGATCATGCCCAACCACATCCATTGGATTTGGCAGTTGCAGGGAGAAACGATCTTGTCTAATGTGCAACAACGGATGCTGAAATATGTGGCAGGTCAAATCAGAGTCGATTTACAAATGCACCATCCGTTGGTATTGGAGCAATTCAAATCGGAAAGAAAGGACAGGGATCACCAGTTTTTCAAAGACCGGCCATTGTCAGTTGCATTGTTCTCTGAAAAAGTGGCCTGGCAGAAAATGAAATACATCCATCAGAACCCGACGCAAGAAAAATGGAAACTGGCGGCCAGGGCGGAAGCGTACGAATATTCATCGGCATCCTTGTATATTCTTGGCGAGCGGCGCTGGCCTTTTTTGCGACATTTTTGGGATGACATGGATTGAAGTATTGGACTTGGGACCGTGCTGTACATTGGCAGCAGGTCGGAGACACTGCTGCGGCGCTGCGCTTGGGATTTGTTGAATGGATGGAGAAGACCTGCCGAGGCGGAAAATGGCTCATGCATTAGATTGGGACGTTGATGAGTCAGTAGATATAACCCCTTGGGTAAACTTTAGCAATGGGGATATTGCTACTAACTCCGAGAAATATGCAACATTTGTAGAAAATCAAATAAGATCTGAAAACGATATTCCATTAAGGGAATTTTATGGGGAGGATAATGGAAAACCTGTTGGGCAACTTTTGATTCCAAAAACAAGAATGAGTCTTCACCAATCCACTGTCGTACATGGTGTTCCTATTCCATATCTTTACAAAAAATAACATGAGAAAAAAAATTAAATTTCTATTGATTTGGGTAATTATTTCTGAGGCTGCTTTCTCTCAGCAGTTACCCATTGCATATCGATATGCTAATACTGATCTATTCAAAAATGAGTCGGTAGTATTTACAGAAAATTATCACCCTCCTATCAAGCTTCCTGCTGGCACTAAACTATTTACACCATCTATACAAGATATTATTCAATCTGAGCAAATTCTAATAGAACAGTATAATATATTAATGAAAAAAGAGGGCTGGCAAGAACAAAAAAACATTAAGAGGAAGTACTATAAGTACAAAAGGCAGTACATAGGATTTTTAGACAGTAAGGGGGATAAAAAAATCATTGTTAATCTATTAAACTTTAAACGTTGTAAAAAACCGGATGCCAATTATCCAAATTGGGATTCAGAATATTTGGTGGGATTTGGTAGCTATTACGAGAAAAACACAAGACGGTATGTAATCAACCTTGATTCAAGGATGATTAGTTTAAATACCTTTGATTAATTTGCAATAGCATTTCCGTTTGGTTAGGTGTTCCCCGCTTGTCCTACCCGTCGTTGATCGTATCCAAAAATAATTAGGGTCTGCTGAAAAAGTCGGAATTTGGATTAAAGGCAGGGTTTGCGATCGAGTTGGCCCGTCCGGGTTAGTTCATAGGCGCATAGTTGTACTGTACATTGGCAGCAGGTCGGAGACACTGCTGCGGCTTTGCGTAACATATGAAAAGAATTTCTCGCGCAATCGGCATTTTTTTAGTGATAGTAAGCCTATGGTTCTCTACGCAATGGGCTGTTTCTAACAGTTTTGAATCAAGTGCCGAGTATTTATATGAATTCAGCGAAATCAGATTCGGCTATTCATTATTCTTTTCGGTTCTTTTCCTCTTATGTACCTTTTTCAACGTAAAAGTGAAAAATGTCATGCTTTTGTTAATATTTACTCTTTGGCTTATTTCAGGAAGGTATTTCTATTTTAAAGAGTTTTCAACATGCTCAATTGGAACAAGTATTTATTTTTTAGAGGACAATAGATTTGACCTTTGTGGCCAACCACACGAAGATTACGAAACAGCAATGGCCAATTTAAACTACCAACAATTACCCTTTTGGCGCTTGCGCTTTGTTTATGGCTCTCATGAGAAGATAATTTTTATTGGACCCTTTGCCTGGAATTCAACATTGAAGATTCTACTCGATTCTACTATGAAATACAAAGTAAACCCTTTTTAACTCAAAAGATAAAATTAATTTATATATTGCTGGTTTATAGGATATTGTATTTGAATTTCAACCATCCGCTGTCGTTACGACACTACAGGCATCCGAGTACGCAAAGAATGCACCACAGGAGGAGTAGAACATTGCGCATGATATTGAAAAAAACAACACACGGTGCCGGTGCAACAGTGGATAAAAATAGTAAATTTGTGCAGTTGCGGCAGTACCACTGGAAACCGTATTCTTGCACTCATATATAGCCTGGTTTCGGCCAACTTTTTTTAATATCGGGTAGCAAGTGTTCATTCATCAATAAACCATCAAACATGCGCTTTATCATTTCACTGCTATTTTTCTGCACTAATTTTTCCATTTATTTGTCGGCCCAATCTTCCATCACCTGGGGAAAACCCGTGGAAGTCAGTAAAAAAAGTGGCCTGGAGTCCCTTGCATTTTCGGATAAGGAAGGCACTGTATTGTGGCGATATGAAGTATCTACGTTTGGCAATCTCCACATTTCTACCATTGAAGCATACGGACCAGACGGAAAGCCGGTCGCGCAGGTAGCCCCGCCGGAAGAATACAACGGAGAGCGAATTATCGGTATTCGGGTTTTTGGCCTGGCAGGCAAAACCTATCTGTTGTTCGCCGGGAAAAGTGCTATCCAGGCCTGGCAACTGGATCGTAAAACGCTCGCACCTCAAGGCTCGCCCATAAACCTCTTCAATCTGCCCTGGGAATATGATAAGCGAGATATGAACCTGTTTCTGCTTCATGAATTCGACAGCGCCTTTAACCACGATACAACAGAGATGGTTCTGACTTTTCGACGGGTAATGCGTTTGAACAAACAGGATACCACTCACCTGACTGTGTATGCCTTTGGGCCCACGCTTTCACCCTTGTGGGAAAAAGAAATACTGCTGGAAGGTGATGTAAACCTTACCGGATTTCTTAATCATTTTGTGACGTACGAAAAAGGCGTTGTGGCCATTGCGTCCAAAAAGGCATTGAGCAAGGAGGAATGGAAAAAAATGCCCAAGGGTGTTCTTCACTTCAGTTTATATCACTACCAGGTCATACTGTTCAAAGATAAGGGCAAAACTGTACAGTATGTACCGGTTTCTCTGGAAGATGAAGCCTATATCAACAGTATGGATTTGCAGTGGCAGCCTGATGGCTCGCTCTTGTGCATGGGTTCCTACACCCTGAGAAACGAATCGATGGCCAGTCAGATAGCCTTCGCAGATCGGGGCGACAAACGGCCCGGTTTGTCTATAGAAGTAAATACTGCCACCAAACGTGCGCGTCCTTTGCGCGTCCAATCCAAAGAGGAATGGGCTTTCGAAGCCGTTCCTGTTGCGGGTATGTATTGTGCAAGAATTTCGCCAGAGGGTCAACTGGTTGCTCGCCCGACATACAGCCCACTATTGCCCCTTATATCGAAGAACAAGGCCCGGTATGAAAAGAAATCACAAATCGACTATGAAGACGACAAGGAATTGCATGGATTTGAGCCGGTTTGTACCAGCCGGTATACCGATGGGACGGCAGTTATCCTGTTCGAGTGTAAAATGCCCATGAAAAAACTCTACACCAACAAAGACCGTTTTTGCTGCGATATTCTGGCCGTCGCATTTGATTCGGAGGGCAAGGCTGCATGGGGAAACGTCATCCCCAAATACCAGCGGGACGACAACTGGGTGTACCCTGAAAATGTATCTTTCGGGCTCATGCATGCGGGCCAACTGCTCCATTTTATCTATCTCGACGACGCCCGCTCCGATGCATCTCTTTACCGGGTCACGCTGAATTCGAAAGGCGAGCTCTCGGAGCCGGATAAACTGGCAGGGCCGAATTCAATTGCTTTGCCCATGCCCCGATATGGCATCCAGACAGGCCCCGACAGGTTTGTTCTGCCGGCCGGGCAATCTGATAAATTCCGTATAGGAGTGCTTAAATTGTAATTCTTCTGGTAATTCTGAAATTGAGTGTTATGAAAAAGCGGAAACATGCGTACACCGTGCTGATTTTTCTGATAGCGGGAGTAGTTTCATCGCTTCGGGCACAAACGACGATTCATTTTACCCAGGAAAATATAAAAACCATTGAATCTCTTTGGACATTTCCGCCCAGTCAGGTCTTCCCCAATCAACCCACTCAACCCAAGCGCAACGCCGCCGCAGTGTCTTTGACCTGCGGCTCAGGGACAGCAGTATTCTGGAATTGTGGCTTAATTGTGAAGTGTAATACTGCTATACTTTTATTCTTGGTGTTAAAAAAAACACCAAGAACGGCGCGGGAAATCGTGTGAAGGGAAAAAACACCTGGCGAAGAGGAAAACAACCGAACCTCTTCTCACTTTTTACCTTTGCAGGCCAACTTTTTTTGAAAAATGCACCCACTCGACAACCCTGCCTGGAATGCCCTTCACGAATCGCATCGCGCTTACGCGCGCGGGGATGCACAAATTCGTTTGTACCTGCCTGAATTTGCGCCATTTGGCGGCATTCACCCGGAAGCGGACAAAAGCGCGTTTCAGAACTTATATGTGCCTGACAACGATTTTATTTACCTGATCGGTGACATGCCCGATTTGCCGAGCGGCTATGTGCTGGAAAAACAACTGGTGTGTCTGCAAATGATTTGTCCTGAACCGATCGATATGGTGGTTTCAGATGCCATTCAAGGACTGACGCAAGACCATGCCCGCGATCTCTCCGCGCTGGTCAATCTGGTGCAGCCGGGTTATTTCCGGGAAAAAACCAGCCAAATGGGCCAGTATTACGGCATTTATCTGAATGGAATCCTCGCTGCTGTCACTGGCGAACGCATGCGTATGAACGGCTACACGGAAATCAGCGCGGTGGTGACACATCCGGATTTCACGGGGCGTGGACTGGCTTCACAACTGGTTGCGCACGCTGTCAATATCAATCTGGCCGCAGGGCAATTGCCATTCCTGCATGTGACCGAAGACAATGTGCGCGCTATTGCCCTGTATGAGAAATTGGGCTTTCAGACCAGGCGGAAAATGGATTTTTGGAAAATCACGATTTGACAACTTTCCAAAAGTTGTCAAATCTAGGTGTATGATATTGGGTGCTAGATTTGACAACTTTCCAAAAGTTGTCAAATCGTGGTCATCTCATTTTTACCACCCGCATGTGCCGAACAGGTTTCCCATTTTCCATCAGTTGTGCCCAATAAACGCCGGAGGGCAATTCCGCCACATCCAGCAGTTCGGCCTGGCCGGTTTGCAGGTGATAGTTTCGGCAAAGTTTGCCTTGCGAATCCGTCAATCGCAGTTCGAATGGGGTATTGGCGTCGTCAGTCGTTTCAAATAAAACATCCAAGTGCTCAGAAAACGGATTGGGGAACATGGAGAAAGTCACGCCGTCGGAAAGTTCGCTGGTGGCTACTGCCATTTCAACCACAAATGCTGCGACCGCCGTACAACCTGCGGCATCGGTAATGGTAACGGTGTACGTGCCATGCACCAGCGCACTGATGGTACTTCCGGAAGCATTGTTGCTCCAGTAAAATGTATAGGGAGCAGTACCACCACTGATCGCCTGAAGGCTTACAGCACCATTGCCGTTGTTGGTATCATGCTGAATATCAACGCTTTCTACAGTAATAGGATTAGGAACCGTTATGACAGTCTGAATCAGGCTGTCGCAGCCGTGGATGGAAGGAATATTCACAGAATAGGTGCCGGAAGAAGAAACCACCTGTCCGTTTGGAAGCACATACAACTCACCCGGACAAATCGTCACCCCCACTGTGGTAGTGGGAATTTGCGGGTACTGGCTCACAGTCGTCTGAACCAGGCTGTCGCAGCCGTGTACGGAAGGAATATTTACGGAATAAGTGCCGGAAGAAGAAATCACCTGCCCGTTTGGAAGCACATACGACTCACCCGGGCAAATCACCACCTCCACTGTGGTAGTGGGAATTTGCGGGTATAAACCCACAGTCGTCTGAATAACGCTGTCGCAGCCCGATGCTGCTGTTAAGGTGTTTTCATAAACACCTGCTGCACTTACCGTCTGCCCATCGGGCAGGGTATAATTGCTACCGGGACAAATAACAGCGTTCTGGTAATTCACTTCGCAATCTTCCCGAATATGGAAAAAAGTACGATTGTCCAGGCCCCGAATACCCGCCACGGCGTAGTCATTTCCCTGTGCACTCAGCGGAACGACACTCGTCAGCGACATAGTCGTAATGGTATTGGGGTTGGGAATTTTTTCATAACAAAGTACCTGCAAAGGGTTGGTCTGCACCCGATACACCCTTGAAGCGCCATAGGTGCCAAAAATATTGGGCAATGTGATGCGTGCGCCTACCAGCAGGTCGCCATTTTCGAGCAACTGTACATCGCGCCCTTCGTCCCAAAGTGCTTCTCCCCACAAGAGCGAATCCAGCGGGGCGCCGGTAGCGGCGTCGAAACGCATGAGAAAAATATCGCGGTTTTCAGAGGAGAGTATTCGATCCCCTGTGACCACTACCTGATTGAAGTCGGGCAGGTACACCATATTGCGAGCCGGGTCGATGGTGAATGGTTTGATCCATTGCTGGTTGCCGTTCATATCGATTTTCAGCAAGGCGGCAGTGGGTAAAAATGCGCGGTTGACAGGCATAATAAATCCATCATTCGTGGCGACAATATCGTAGGGCGCTTCGAAGTAGCCGACGTTGTACCATTTTTCCCAAACCGTTTCAAGGGATGATGTCAATCGCGTCACAACTGTGTTTTGGGGGTTGATGGATGCGCCCACATTGACGCCTGCTGCCAGCGTGTATTCATTGCCGGTGCGTACGATACAGGGTTGGAATCGTTCGTTGAGGGTTGTAAATGTCCCCTGTGTGGTCGATCCGAATTTTTTCACCCCGATGGAAGCGTCGATGTTCAGATTGGCATCTGTTTTTACCACTACCACCTTTCGCAGCGAGTCGTTCGGCACAGTACAGTTGTCGCAGTGGCCCACGGCCACAAAACCGCCGTCGGGGGCTACCACCAGGTCGTTGAACTGTGATTGACCGCCGATCAGCGCTCCGAATTTTTTTATGTTCAGGGTGTTTCCTTCCGGGTCGACTTTCATTAAATAGGCTTCGCTGTTCCACTCTCCGGCGATGACAAAATTGCCATCCTGGGTTGAAGCGATCTTGTATCCACGGTTGATGTCGACAGAAACCTGTCCGTACGGCAAGGTGAGGTTGTGGCATTGAGCGGCGATCTGTAGAGGAAGGGTAAGGGAAAAAAGCAGCAGGTAAAGAAGTTGTTTTTTCATGGCTTCGTTTTGTTGGTTACAAGGAAATTCCGTTGGCGTATGGGACAGGGCAAAGGTGGGCCTGCGGGCGCGTTCGGAAAATCCCGGAAAAAAGCCATTTTTGAAATCTCACGGTTGTACCGGAAAACGGTGAGGGAGGGAGTGTACTTCGGTGTTCAATATTTTTTTAATTTCGAACACCGAACACTGAATTTCGAACACCGAAGTAGGCAAAAATGCAACAACCCCTTCGGTTCGTTTATCTTTGTACCTGCCCTCTATTCCCTGTCACATTCAACTAAATTGCATGAAAAGATTTCTTCTCCTTCCATTTATGTCTGTCCTGCTGCATGTTGCCGATCTGAGCGCCCAGGGCTGCAGCGACGCCGGCTTTTGCACGCTCAATAATTTCAAACCCAATGCCATCGACACCACAACACCGGCCAATCAGGTGCGCATCGGGGCTTCCATTGGCGGCGCCGATCATTCCATTACGGTGTTCGGCAACTACCTGGAATACAACCGCAGTTTGGGAAAACGCTTTGGCTTCGATGCCAAAATCACTTCCCTGGCGCAGTCGGGCACTGAAACCAGCGCTTTCGGCCTGTCGGATGTGTATGCCAACCTGCATGTCAAGTTTTTGGAAAAATTCAAACTGAGTGTGGGCGCAAAAATCCCGCTGACCGATGGCAATGCGTTGGAAGATGGCCTTCCGCTGCCCATGGATTACCAGTCGAGCCTGGGCACCTACGACCTTATCGTAGGCCTCGCTTATGGCATCAAAGGGCTTCAACTGGCGGCTGCCTTGCAACAACCGCTTACCCAAAACGACAATGCTTTTCTGAGACCATCCTTACCGGGAGATCATCGGTTTTCATCTTTCCTGTCGACCAACAGGTTTGAAAGAAAGGGCGATGTGCTGTTGCGTGGCGCCATTCCGGTGTCTGCGGGTAGCAAATTCAAACTGACGCCCAGCCTGTTGCTGATCTACCACCTTGGCAATGACCAATTTACCAATGACCTGGGTCAACAAGAGGAAATCGAAGGCTCGCAAGGCCTGACGATCAATGCCAATGCGTATGTCGATTATATGCTCAACCAGCACAACGCTCTTCAGTTGAGTCTGGGCGTTCCGCTGCTCGTGCGAGAGGCGCGGCCGGATGGACTGACACGGTCGTTTGTGATCAACCTGGAGTATAGCGTGAAGTTTTAGAGCATTTTATCACCATGTTTTTTTAACCACGGAGGACACAAACATGCGTCATCCCGATTTTTGATGAAAGCCAGGATTCGGGATTGTGTTTTTTACAGGTAATTCCTCGTAGAGTATTTTCCCGCAGATTTACGCAGATTTCCCCGCAGATCACCGCAGATCGTAGAGTACACAAATTATTATTAATCAATAGTCTGTGTACTCTACGATCTGCGGTGATCTGCGGGGAAATCTGCGTAAATCTGCGGGAAACTACTCTACGGGAAACTACTCTACTTGATCTACAGTGAATAACTTGACCAATTACTACCTCTCATATTTGCCCCAGTTACCATACCGTGCTTCACCACCCACCTGCAAACACAGAAAATACAGCCCCGCAGGCCAGTTTCCGGTATCAACAGTATGTACCTGACCGGGTTCCAGATTTTCCAGTACGACACTCAAAATACGCTGCCCTGCAGTATTCCATATATGCAAGGTGCCTGCAGGCGCAGGATCTCCGGCATAAATGATCTGAAATTGCTCCGAACCCGGATTGGGTTGCACCTGGAAATCGAAGGGCTGCCCCTGCGTTCCATCGGCATCTCTTTCTTCTGTGAAATTACCCGTCAGCGTACTGGAAGAAGTGCAGGTTCTTACTTGACCCGAGCACAGCGATGTGGCAGTCGACACGCTCACCGGATTCGGGTAGGCATTGGCCCAGCAGTAATAAAGCCGCAGGGTTTGTGTACTCCCATTAGCGGGCGATACCAGCCATTTAAAACTGCTGCTGCTGACGTATTGCAGATTGGCATTGAAGGTTTGAGTATTGAATGCGCCGCCGTTCAAACTCGAACTGGATATGCTGAGCCCATTGACAGGCAGTCCGGAAATGGTAACCTGATCGCTCGCACCGATGTTGGTGACAATCACTTCGTAGTAAAAATCATTTCCGGTATTGCACCCGTTGTTGTTGTTGGGCAAGCGCCGGAATGCAGTCATTTGAGGACAAGCGCTGGTAACGGAAATGACCACCGAAGGCGAGTACACGAAGTCGGAGCAGGTGCTTCTACGCGCGCACCGACGGAAATAGGTGCTTTGCGTAATGGCAGGTGGGTCGTAGGAAAGCGCATTGGCGCCCGGAATATCAACAAAATCGGTGTTGAAGGCCGATGATTGCCACTGGTACAAAATGCTTCCGCCCGTACCGCCACTTGCAGGAAAATCGCTTGCGATAACACCCGGATCGAAAGGGCTGGCTCCACTGCCGGGTGTAGGCTCGATGATACTGCCCGCCTGGGTCACATTCGAACAGGCCGCACACTCAACGAGTGCGATAAATGCCGGATTGCGGCGGATCGTGGTGATGATGGTGTTGCCGCATGCACTGCCCGATGCAGCCGTAAATGTTTGTCCCGGATTGGTATCTCCGGTGAAATTTTGCCCTGTCCCTGTCGAGATTTTATAATTCCCTGTCAGCACTGCCGACCAGTCAATCGATTTATTGAGGTTGATATTGGTGTTTACATTCCCATCGGTGGTGGCTTTCGGCGCCCAAAAAACAAGGTATGGCTCTGTACCATCCGGCCGGGCAATGATCCACACATTTGCCTCCGCATCTTCTACAAGCGCTTTGTAAAATACATGCTGCCCAAACCTGCTTTTTAGATCCAGCATGGAATACCACGAAGGTTTGGGCGTAGCGCCATGCTGTGGCAGGGGAGAGGGCCAGGAACTGTTGGTCGGCTGCGTACCCTGACGCCAGAATCCGGAACTATAATAAAGTGTTGAATACGAGCCATCTGTGGGCCTCGACTGATCAAAAGCATTGTAAAAAAATACTTTTTCGAAATGAAAACGGCTGTGCAGCAACAAACCTCGAATCAGGTATGCAGCCTGCGTTTGTTCGCCGACGCCTGAAACAGGATTGCTGTCGAAGCCATATTCCGACGACCACAAACGGGCATCGTTCAGAATGCCGGTCGATGCGTTTTGGTTCGTTCGTAGCCAGGCAGCCAGGTTGCGAATTTGCCATGCCTCCGAAACGGGATTTTCCGGATACGTCCACGTCGTGGTGCCCGGCAAAAAACTGTACGGGTGACAATCGATGGCGTCAACATCTTTTAAAATATTGCAGTCGCTCACATCGAGGTAATCGCCGACAAAATCATGCCGTTGCAGGCTGCTTCCGCAGTTCGACACATTGCGCGCTGTGCCACTGCAGTTGTTGTCGCGAAAAGCCTGAAAAGCCCCGATGACGAATTTCATTTTCCAGCCACCGGCCGATTTGGGGCCGTATTTCTGGATAAACGCGTTGCGAGCGCCTGTGAGCAGGTTGTGGTAATCCGTTTTTACGGGATAATCCCACAGTTCATTGCCTACCTGGAAATTGGAAACCAGAACCTGTGCAGGAGTGCCGTTGGCGGGCGCAAACTCGTCGATAAATTTTTTGGTGTAGTTTTCAAATGAACTGCGGATGCCTGCCGGGCCTGCTGCCGACCAGTCGCTTTCCAGATAAATTTTGTCTTTCCAGGTTTGCGGGCTGTATTGCAGTAGTTCAATGGCGCCCGTAATATTCGAAAAACCGTGTATGTTGTGGTACAACTGGTAGTAATTCCGGTTGTGTGCCGTATTGGAAGGGGTGCCTTCCGGTTGGGTGTCTTTTGGTTTGATATTTTGCGCATACAAACCAATAGAGCCGTCAAAATCTTCATCAATGGTGTGGAAATTCCGATACTGCGTGGTCAAAGCAGTAATAGGATTGCTCGCGGCATTCAAAAACGAGCGAAATACCAGTCCGCCGTCGTTGACGCCAATCATATCGGCAAAGGTGTATGGGCTGGCCGTATTGAAGGCCGAATTGATTTGCAGGAGGTCTTCCGCGCTCAGGTTTTTGCCATAATTTTTGTTGGCGAGGCAGGATGCCGTGGCTGTATTTTCCGTTGATATCGAAACGCCGGTGAAATCGCTGCTGTTACTGCTGCAAAGCCGTTTTACCTGCACCTGATAGGCACCTGCACTCAAATTGTTGATGGAAAATGGTGCTGCTGCGACCGACAAGCCACCCGGCGGTATGAACCAGTCGCCACTATCTCCGGCCCGATAACGAATACAATGCGGACCGCTGGAAGTCCAGGAAACCGACAGCCCTGTACCCGAAGCCGTGGCTGCAATGCCCGTGGCTGCACTGCAGGAACCATTGCTATTGCCAGTGAGATAGGTAATCGCATTACTCCAATTGGAAAAAGAACCATTCGAACATACAGAACGAATTTGTACGCTGTACTGGGTATTTTTTTTCAGGCCAGTAAGAGCAAAAGGCGCTGCGCCAGGCTGCTCCACGATGGTTTTGTCGTCTGGCGTTCCGGCTGACCAATACCTGAACTGGTATCCGTTCACACCCGATACTGCCGACCAGTTGAAGGTCAGCGACTGAGCGGTTTGCGTCGTATGAAGCCATAGGGACGATGGTGGGCCACACTGCGCCATGGCAGGTGGTGAAGAAATGAAACAGAAAAAGGCGAGTGCTGCATATAGCATGCATGGATGGAGGTTCATAATAAAGCAATTGATGACAAAAGGCAGGCTATCCTGCATCGGTGACACAAGAGAAAATGGACTGAAAATCAGTGGATTAGCAGATTAAAGACATGGGAGTCACTTCTCGCTGCAGCGGGGCTGCAACGCATGGTCAGGCAAGCAAAAGCGTTGTTGGATCAACATCCCGAAGGCAAAAAGAGTGAACCTTTTCGTCGCGTTCGAAACCTCGATGCAAAAACATCCTGGATGTGTGCTTATTTTTTGCTTGAACGCGGCGGGCATTTTTGCAGAAAACAAAAATGAAATCGGTCGAGCCGCTGGAAGGGAAAGAACCGGGCTTTTTAAAACGCCCGGAAAAAAGGATAAACTTATCAGATAATGTTATCCAGATGATTACATGGCAGCGAAAACCATGCCTAAATATAGGGGCCTCCGCATGTTACACACAAGCGAATTGGAGAGCGAGAATAATTTATTGTGTGTACTACATATTTGTGTAACAAGGAGTTGCAGGAACCGGACGGATCACTTGTCCTCGTGTTCTTTCGCGTCCTCGTCGGCCCCTTTGGGGTGCGCCTGTTCGTACACCTGTTGCAGGCGTTCGATGCTGTTGTGCATATACACCTGCGTGGCGGCCAGGTTGGAGTGTCCCAGCAGTTCCTTGATCGCATTCAGATCGGCGCCGTTGTTGGAAAGATGGGTAGCGAAAGAGTGGCGCAATACGTGTGGGCTGCGCTGTTCGATGGTGGTTACAGCCGATAGGTGTTTGTGTACGATGTGATAAATACTTTCCGGGCTGAGGCGTTCGCCTTTTCGGTTGAGGAAAAGCCAGGGCTCATCGGTAGAAGGGAACATATTGGAACGCGCCTGCATGAAATTTTCCAGCATATCGGCCAGAAAACGGGCAAAAGGCACCATGCGTTGTTTGTTGCCTTTACCGCTCACCCGGAACACCATGCGCCCGGGGTCAACATCTGTCAGTTTGAGTGCCGACACTTCGCTGCGGCGCATGCCTGTCGAATACAGGATTTCCAGCAACAAGCGCTGCATCAGGCCGCCATAGTCGACGCCAAAATCGATGTGGGTGAAAAGTGCCTGCATCTGGTGTTCCTGCACCACCACGGGAAGGCGTTTGCCCGTTTTGGGCGCCAGCACCTTTTTCATGGGGTCGGTTTCGAGAAAACCGCGTTTGCGCAAGTATTTGAAGTAGGTTTTCAGGCACGACAGGCGCCGGTTGACGCTGCGAGGGCTTTGCCCCGATTCGATGAGCGAGACAATCCATGCCCGTATATGCAAATGCCTTAGTTCGGATACCGAACCAAGGCATTGCTGCTCCATACAATGAGCAAGAAAGAGTTGTATATCGTTGCGATATGCCGTGAGCGTGTGGGACGATACGCGGCGTTCGAGCGATAAATATCGGAAAAACGACTCTTCGTGAAACATGGCAGGCATCGCGCTTTGAAAAGGCAATATTAAGCATTTCCGCTCGAAAGCGGTGCTTCACCTGCTGGTTTCGCGAACGAATTAATCGTTCTTGTTACCGTACATTTCCTCTTTGTATACCGCCTTCAGGACTTCCGTACGGCGTGTTACAGAGGGTTTGGTGAAGTTCTTGCGGCGGCGCAGTTCTTTCAGGATGCCGGCCTTTTCAAATTTGCGTTTGTACTTTTTCAGTACCTTGTCCAGTACTTCGCCGTCTTTTACTTCAACGATGAGCATGAAATTTCTCCTTGTGTTTAATGAAAAAAATATTCTGTTGGATTTCGGGCTGCAAAGGTATGTTTTACTTTCGGATTTTTAAAACAATTTTCTCCCTGTTTTTCAGAAAAAAATCTCCTGGGCCACGCGGAATGTATTGGCATGGGCTTCCACAATATCGGATATGCGGGGTGAATAGCCGCCTCCCATGCTGGCTACTACGGGCAGGCGGTTGTTTTTGCAGTGCTGAAACACCATTCGGTCGCGCTCGCGGCAGCCGGCCCTGCTTACCGCCAGTCGGCCGAGTTTGTCCGATTCCAGGATATCGACGCCGCTTTGAAAAAACACAAAATCGGGCTGCACTTCGTCCAGCAAACGCGGCAGGGTATTGCCCAGCACTTTGAGGTAAGCAGCGTCGTCCATCCCGTCGGGCAAGCCGATGTCGAGGTCTGATTGTTCCTTTCGCAGCGGATAATTCTTTTCTCCGTGCATAGAAAAGGTGAACACGCGTGGTTCATTCAGGAAAATCGAAGCCGTTCCGTTGCCCTGGTGTACATCGAGGTCGACAATCAGGATTTTTGAGGCCAACTGATTGTTTAACAGGTAGTTAGCCGCCACAGCCTGGTCGTTGAAACAACAAAACCCTTCGCCCCTGTTGGCAAAAGCATGGTGTGTGCCGCCAGCAATATTCATGGCGCAGCCGAATTCCAGGGCATGCAGGGCGCACTCCAGCGTACCGCGAGAGATATGCCTTCCGCGCTGTACAAAACGTTCGTTGATCGGAAACCCGATGGCCCTGATTTCCTGCGGTGTGAGTTGCACGGCATTCATGCGTGCCCACCAGTCGGTCGTATGGGTGAGCAGCGCCACTTCTTCTTCCAGCAGTTGGGGATGAAAAAAATGCTCGTCGGTTACAGTGCCTTCGTACAGGAGTTGTTCGGGCAGCAACTCGTATTTGGCCATCGGGAAACGATGTCCTTCCGGCAATTCGTACTTGTACACAGGTGACCAGGCGATCTTGAGCATGCGGGAAAAAATAAAGCACCCAAAACGTTGGAAAGGTAACACTTGTTCGAAAAAAGGGCTTCGAAAACGGACACTTGGCATTCTACCCCGGCTGCTTACCTTGCGCAATCAATTCAAATTTTTTCCTGTATGAAAACATTTCACATTGTGAAAAAGTGGTACGAAGCAAAAGCCTGTTTGCTTGGTTTTATGGTGCTGTTGTCCAACACATCTGGCTTGCTGTCGCAAGCGCCGCCGCCTGTTCCGACCCCGCAACAATTAGCCTGGCACGATACCGAATTCTACCTGTTTTTCCATTTCGGCCCCAACACCTTTACCAATGTGGAATGGGGACATGGCACCGAGCCGGAAGACGTATTCAACCCGTCGGCGCTCGACTGCGACCAATGGTGCAGGGTAGCCAAACAGGCAGGCGCAAGGGGCGTGATTATTACGGCCAAGCACCACGATGGTTTTTGCCTCTGGCCCTCGAAATTCTCCACCCATACCGTGCGGGAAAGCAAATGGCGCAATGGAAAGGGCGATGTCATTCGGGAATTGTCGGACGCCTGCCGCCGCAACGGCCTTTTGTTTGGCGTGTACCTGAGTCCCTGGGATCGCAACCACCCGCAATACGGTACACCTGCCTACAACGATGTGTACGTGCAGACGATGACCGAACTGCTCACATCTTACGGCGATCTGTTTGAAATCTGGTGGGACGGCGCCAACGGAGAAGGCCCCAACGGTAAAAAACAGGTGTACGACTTTCATCGCTTCGAGCGGGTAGCGGCCCAATTGCAACCCAATGCAGTGATTTTCAGTGATATAGGCCCGGGGTGCCGCTGGGTCGGCAATGAACGCGGATTGATCCTGAGCGAAACCAACTGGTGTATGCTGGACACGGCGGGTTTTCAGCGTGGACTGGGTGCACCTTCCAACGACACCCTGAACCGTGGCAACGAAAACGGCGCGCTCTGGCTGCCTGCCGAATGCGATGTGAGCATCCGCCCGGGCTGGTTTTACCACGCCGAAGAAGACAACAAGGTGAAATCACCTGAAACACTCTGGAATATTTACCTGCAATCGGTGGGCAGGGGCGCCAACCTCATCCTCAACGTGCCGCCGGACCGTCGGGGACGCATCCACGAGCAGGATTCGCTTGCGCTCATGGCATTTGGCGAAAAATGCAGGAAAGCATTTGCACACAACCTCGCCAAAGGAAAAAAGGTGTGGACTCCCCATCGGGTGTGCGCCTTTACACCCAAAAAATACCGCTCCTTTGTGCTGGATGGCGACCGATCTACATTTGAAAAAATCACCTCTCCCAACAAAAGTGTTGTGATCGACCTGGGCAAAAAGAAGAAGTTCAACACCTTGCTTGTGCGCGAAGCCATTTCACAGGGGCAAGCCGTTCAGTCTTTTTCCATAGAAGTGCCTGATGGAAAAGGCTGGCGGGAAATAGCGCGGTCCAGCACCATCGGCGCCCGCAAAATCCTGCAATTTCCTGAGGTAAAGGCACGCCAAATCCGCATCCGCATTCTCGCATCCAAAAGAGAAGCAGCATTGAGCGAAGTGGAAGTCTATCAGGTGGAAGAGGTACGATGAACGGTCATCAGGGGTAATCCCGGTTCACAATCTAAAGCACATCATTCACCCGGTCCGGTTTCGGCCTTATCGCCAGACAATCCATAGGAGGCCGAAATAAACAGGGTCAGAAAAATGATAAAATAAGCGATCATGACAGATTAGACGGGTTAGAGGATGAAACAATTACAAAAAAGCGGGGCTAAGGAAACTTGAAAACCGCTTTCTTATTGTGGTTTTTTGAAAAAGATACGAAAAGTTAACCCGGGTTGGATTGGGGACTGTTTCAAAAACTGGCTGAAAGTTAGTTTTTTTAACAATAATCAAAACATCCACGCACTTTGAAAATAAAGGCTGTGGCTGTTCCACGCACTTTTGCCGGGAGCAGGATCCCAATCGCGCGGGTCGTACATATATCCAATGGACCGTACATATCGCACGGTAAAACACAGGTGCCGATTAGCAAAAAAATTGGCGCCCAACATAAAACTGACGTCGTTTTTTTTCAGGTAATCGGGTGCAATGACACGGATGGCACTCAGATCGTCATTTACTTTGGTTCCCAATAAACGAGCGTAAGATAATCCTCCATTAAAAGACACTCTGTAGTAATCGGGCTCGTCGCCATCTCCTTCTACCAGCCAGTCCTTGTAATGCCATTGCACAGGCACTTCGAGGTAATTGGTGGTAAGCGAAAAAAAGTAATTGAATTCGTCTTTGATCAGTTCGCTTTGGGAACCGCGTTGCGAAAAAAGGAATTCTACACTGGCTTCTGTCCTGCCTTTGAGCCTTGCAATGGCCCGCAACCCGGTTTGCAAACCGAGTTTGTTGTAGCCTGCAGAATTGTCGCCGTCGATTTGCGAAGCGGTGAGCCCCAAAATAATACCCGCCCGGAAACGCTGTTGGCCCAACGCTTGAGTGGAGGTGAAACAAAAAACAGAGGCAATAACAAGTACCGGCAGAAGACCTTTCATAATATCAGATTTTGGATACTTTTGCGAGTGATAATTCCAAATCGAGGGCGAAGATACAGTACAAAGGACAGCATGTTTCGGATTTCGTTTCGGAAACGACTTCAAATGTCCAAACTTCTTTTTACACCCTGGTCCAATTCTTACACTTTTAACCGTGCGCTATACCCAGACCACACTCAAAAAAATAGAGGAACTCTTCGGGGAACTGGACTATTCGATTCGCTATGAGAAAGGCAATTTTCAAAGCGGATACTGCCTCGTTGAAAATCGCAGAATCGCAGTAGTCAATCGTTTTTTTGACACGGAAGCCCGTATCAACTGCCTTATGGATATTTTGTCCAGCCTGGAATTTGACCTGGAACACCTGAGCGACAAATCACGCGAACTCATTGAAAAGTGGAAGAAAGCGAATGAGGGGAATGATGAATGATGAATGATGAAAATAACGCTGCTCGGAACCGGTACCTCTCAAGGCGTTCCCGTCATCGGGTGCGGCTGTGAGGTATGTAAATCGACCGATGCGCGCGACAAACGCCTGCGTTCTTCAGCGCTTGTTTCTGCCGGGGAGGCGAATATTCTGATCGATGCCGGCCCCGATTTCCGCCAGCAAATGCTGCGCGCTGGTGTAACGCACCTCGATGCGATTGTGCTCACCCATGAACACAACGATCATGTGATCGGGCTCGACGACATTCGTCCCCTGAATTTCAGAAGCGGACAACCCATGCGGGTATTTGCATTGCCACGGGTGGCCTCGGAAGTGAAAAAGCGGTTCGAATATATTTTTGGCGAGCCGATTCCGGGTTTACCTCGGATAGAATTGATTGAAATCGAACCGGATCGTCCGCTGGAGATAAAAGGGCTGCACATCGTTCCAATTGGAGTTCAACATGGCCGATTGCCGATTCTTGGATACAGGTTTGATACATTGACCTATCTTACGGATGTAAAAACCCTGCTGCCATCGGAAATGCAGAAAATATCCGGCACTAAATATCTCATTACCAGCGCATTGCACCATGAATGGCACCCGACGCATATGAACCTGCAGGAGGCGCTTGCATTGGTGAAGCAGGTTGGGCCCGAACAGGCGTGGCTCACCCACATCAGCCATCACATGGGCCTGGCTGCCGTGGCTGGCCCGACGTTGCCGCCGGGTGTTTCGCTGGCATTCGACGGGCTGGAAATCGCTTTCTGAAATAATTCCACTCACCAGTATTCATTCAAATATCAATCGATGCAAGGAATATCCGTGCCACAAGAAAGAGAGACGTTTTTCTGGGCTGACCGGCTGCGGAATATCGCTACTGTGCTGGTCATTGCAATTCACATTGCAGCACCCATTGCACACGCCTATCCCAATGTGGATACCTGGTGGTGGTGGGCTGGCAACTGGTGGAATTCACTCGGGCGCCCTGCCGTTCCGTTGTTTGTGATGCTGAGCGGATACCTGTTGCTCAGCAAGGATTACCCCTTGCCGGTATTCCTGAAAAAACGGTTTGCCCGCATCATTATACCTGCCCTGTTCTGGATGGGCGTCTACCTGTTGTACAGTTTTATTGCCAAAGGAACGCCGTCTACGGTCTGGGAAGTGGTAAAAAGTATTGTATCCGGGCCGGTGCATTACCACCTGTGGTTCATTTATCTCATCATCGGTCTTTATCTGATATATCCGATTCTGCGCGCCTGGGTAAAAACGGCCACTGAACAGGAGTTGCTGTATTTTTTGATCCTTTGCGCTTTTTGTACCTGGGTGTACAAAATACTGTATGTGTTTGCAAATCTGTCGATTGGTATCTATTTCGAACTGTTTACCAATAATGCAGGCTATTTTGTGCTGGGTTTTTACCTGGGGAATAAACCCGCTGCCGATGAATCCAAACCCGGCCGACCCTGGGCATTTTCGCAACGCCAACTGGGGTATATCGGACTTGCGCTCATCATTGCAGGCACTGTGGCAACCGCGCTGCTTTCATACTGGTTCAGCCACAGCAAAGGCCAGAATTTCACTTTTTTCTACGACTACCTCACGCCCAATGTGTCGCTTTCGGCCATTGGCTGGTTTTTGTTTGTCAAATACACCTGCAATGCCCGTCCCCTGATTGATATTGAAAAAGATTTTGCAGCAGCCAGTTTCGGTATTTATCTTGCACACGTTTTGGTCATCGATTGGTGGGCCCAATGCGGCTACTGGCACAGCAAGGAACCACCATTCAAGGGAATTCCAATTCTAATCGGTTTGGTAACCATCATGTCGTTTATGATGATTGCTTTTTTGAGGACGATGCCGGGAGGTAAGAAGATTACTTGAGAGTCCTGAGTCGTAAGTCCTGAGTCCTGAGTCTGTAGTGTTGACCTACTTACCTTCGGCTTTCTCATATAGGGAAGCCCCAAAAAAGGTTGGTCAACTCTACGGACTCAGGACTCAGGACTTACGACTCTGGACTTCCACCTAAAAGTACGGTCGATATGAAAACATATGAAACAACTCCTTTTTCGCAGCCTGATCCTGGTTTTGGGATATGTGTGCTGCACTTCGACCGTCGAGGCTCAATCATTTGCCAAAGCGTATAAACGCTACTACCTGAAGCAGGATTACCCGCCTTCGGTACTCGTTTTTCAACGATACCGCCATCATCCCAAATACGGGCCGGCGGCAATTTTTCTCATCGATAAAATCAGTTTGCGCACCGAGCGCAGTTTGCCGGGGTTGCTGGCCCTCAATACCGATCTGATACAGGCAGACAGCGCCTGGCGGACGCTTCCGAAGCGGCGCGCAAGGCGGCTTTTGCGCAAATACGGTGTGGATACACTCGCCATAGCCGAATTGCGGATGCAGGCGCAAAAATGGGCCATGGCAGGTGTGCGCTCAAACGGCTCCATTGCTGCTCTCGATTCCTTGCTTAATAGGTGGCAGCAGGTGATGCCTGCTTTGCAAACGGAACTGGATTCTACCCGTTTTCAGGTCGTAAATGGGCAGTTGCAATCCGACGATTATGCAACCATGACAGCCATCGTTCATCGGCATCTGGGATGGGTTTATCCTGCAAATTACAGGCTGTCGAGGCAGATGTATAACCAACTTTGGCCCGCATTTCAACAGAAATACTCCTTGTGCGAACTCAACAAGTACGTCAAAGATCATCCTTCCAGTTTTGTAGCACGCGACTGCTGGCAGGAAGAGGTGCGGCAGTTGCTTTGCAAGGGGGAACTGGCTCCCATGCTCGATTTTGTAGGCAGTAACCAATGGACGGCTATGGAAACCGTGCTGCTCAATGCCATTTTTTCGCTTGAAAATGAAGATGCTACCCTGCGCCTGACGTCTGCGCAATATGCTGTTTTGCAAGACTTGCGACAACGCGCCACCCTGCGCGAACAATTGCGCAGTGGCAAAGCACGCCGTGATACCACAGCCATGCTGGAAAGCGCCCTGTACTATATCTCGCACTATGCGCCGCGGTATTCCGCGTTCCGATTGCTGGAGGAAACCCTGCAGTTTTGTACCACGGAAGAATTGTACGACAGCGCGACCCGGCTATTAACGGATGCCAGGCCCTATTTTACTGATACCTTGCCAAAAGGATGTAATTCCAATTTTGATTACCAGATCAGGGCAAAACCATACATAGACGGATTGTTGCCCGTTTTCCAGAAAAAAGACCCGGAAATAAAGGAAACCTGGCTGGAAACGATCAATACGGAAGACAATGAAGAGACAAACCCCGTGCTGGATACGGCACAAAGTGTGCTGTATTTTGCCGCCTCCGGCAGAACGACCCAACAGCAGGGAATGGATATTTTTTACAGCCGCAAGGAATCGTCCGGCTGGTCGGCGCCCGTTCTCGTAGAATCGCTTTCCGGTCCCGGCGATCAGATGCCATTATCGCTGACAGCCGACGGGAAAACCATGCTTTTGCAATCCAATGGCGCGTTGTTTCTGAGTCAACAACAAAAAGGCGTCTGGAGGGCGCCTAAACCAATCGCTCTTTCCGGATTGGGACTCATCGGGAAAGCCGTGCTTTCTGCCGACGGCGCCACCATGATTTTGGAAGGTGCTTATACAGCAGGTGGCGTGCTCGATGCGCCGGATATGGATTTGTTTATTTCCCGCCGCGATGCCAATGGGCAGTGGAGCGACCCGCAAGGCCTGGGCTCCGATATTAATACGGATGGCAATGAAGGCAGCCCGTTTCTGTCGGCCGATGGACGACGATTGTATTTCACCAGTACCGAATATCCGGGGCTGGGGCAATCCGATGTGTTTGTATCGGAACGCAAGGGCGACGACTGGATACTCGACTGGTCGAGGCCGCTCAACATGGGCAAAAAAATAAACGGAATTTACCAACATGCGGGCTTTGGGCATGTTTCGGCGGATGGAAAACGGATGTTTTTTACCCGCTACAACCGTGATCGAGAAAAAGGAAACATCTGGATGTTGGAAATTGAGGACTAAGGCTTACTTTTGAAAAAAAAACTGCTTATGCGCCCCTGTTTATTCATTTTGCTATTCTTGCTGAGCCTTGCTGCATCTGCTCAAAGCCTGCTTACCGTAACTCCTTCCGACCAACCGCCTTATGACCCAAACGCATTAATCGACAATTTCTTTACCGGCGCTGGTATCGATGTGTTGAATGTTCAATTTGCAGGCAAGCCGGAGGCGGTAGGATTTTTCTCGGATGGCGCTGCTGCCGTAGGGATTGATCGCGGTTTGATCCTCACTACCGGCCGGGTTGCAACCAATGGAACCGACTTTGGCGCTGAAGAAACAGGGGCCATGTTTGCTTCCACGAACAACGCCAGCAATGCGCAATCGTATCCTTTGCAGAATGTGTCGAGCGCGCCTTTATATGATGTTGTGTATTACAAAATTACATTCCGGCCCAGCAGCGATTCTATTCGCTTTCGATATGTATTTGCCTCGGAAGAATACCCCGAATATGCCTGTTCTTCCTTTAATGACATTTTCGGATTTTTCCTGAGCGGCCCCAAACCCGGCGGCGAACAATACAGTGATTTTAACATCGCTTTGGTTCCCAATACCAATCTTCCGGTGGCCATCAACAACGTCCATCCTTTTAACGATGCTTACCCCGATTGCCCTCCTTTTAATATCCAGTACTATATCAACAATAACCTCAGTAACAATCAACCTGCTTATGATGGCCTCACCACGCCATTTATAGCAGAAGCGGCTGTTATTCCATGTGAGACATACGAAATGACGATTGCATTGGCCGATGCCAGCGACGGAGTCTTTGACACAGGGGTGTTTTTGGAAGGCAACAGTTTTGGCGGCGCCATCGATATTCAGGCTTCTTTCAATCCGGGTGAAAATGCTATTCCGGAAAACGCCACCGGCGATACTATCGATATTGCATTGACCGACATTCCAGCCAGCGCATTGCCCCTGACCATCACGATTGGCGGAGAAGCAGAAAACGGTATCGATTTTCTTCCCATAGACCCTTTGTATACAATTTCTACTGCCGACACCTTGCTGCATTTGGTTTTTCAGCCGGTCCCTGATACCCTCGTGGAAGGACTTGAAACCATTTTGATCAATGTTTCTGGCCCGGGCTGCCTTGCCCGACAGTTTACGGTTTTCCTCGCCGACCCGGATTCCAGTATGTTGCAAGGAAACATTTATGAATATGCCCTGGTGGGTGGAACTGCACATCTGGATGCTATCCCGACGAGTTACTCGGGGCAGAACCGCACGTTTTCCAATACCAACTACTTCCAAATCGATCCTGTGAATGCACTGATTTCATCGCCAGTTGCGGTCAACCTTCCTTTTAGCAACCTGAACACGGTGAAAGTCATCCAGTCGGTTTGTATGAATATTGAACATAGCTGGGACGATGACCTCAAAGTATTTTTGATAGCGCCGGATGAGCGTTTTGTAGAACTCACTTCGAACAATGGTGGCAATGGCGATAATTACACTGGCACCTGCTTCTCCCCGGAAGCCACCCAGCCGATCAATTTCCCGGGACCTTTTGCCCCGGCCGACGCTGCGCCTTTCACGGGCGAATTTCAGGTGGAGGGCGAGTGGAGCGATATTTTGAATGCGCCGGTCAATGGTGAGTGGAAACTGGGCTTGGTGGACGAAAATGCTGGTTTTGTGGGCGGTTTGATCGACTGGAACATTACATTTTCTCTATCAGAAGTGGGTAACTTCAAATTTCTGTGGAGCACTGGCGACACCACCCAAACCATCGATGTGAGTACGCCGGGCACTTATACGGTGCTGGTGAGCAATGCAGTGAGCCACTTTGAGCGGACATTTATCGTAAGTGATGAAGTGAACAGTGTGGAAGAGCAAAATGCAGCCGCTTCATCTCTTCAGATTTGGCCCAACCCCGCCCGAGATCAGGTGAACCTGTCGTGGGATAAAAACCTGAAGGTGCAAAACATTCAGGTGATCGACCGCTTTGGCAGGGTTGTCATGGATGAAAACACGCCTGCCGCCGCGGCGTCACATACCATGCGAACCGCAGGTCTGGCTGCCGGAACGTATTTCATTGCACTGAAAACGGCTTCGGGCACCATAGCGCGAAAATTGACCAGAGAGAAATGAGGTTTTGAGTAAAAAACACCCCGTTTTGGTACAGTAGTGCGATCAGTTGTTTCGGGCATGTCAATTTTTGATATGCCCGAAACACTTAAATTCTGATCGTCATGAAAAAAGTACTGTTTATCCTCGCCACTGTTTTCACCGGATATATCGCACAGGCACAGGTTCAATCGTTTGGCCCTACCGCCGGTTTCAACTATGCCTGGCTTTCCGACCTGAGCAATGCTTCCGGCCGCCCTTCCTTCAACGCAGGTTTTACCTACAATTACAGCATTCTGGAAAGTGCCGGTATCGGCATTGAAGCCCGTTATTCCGAAGAAGGTGTAAAACAGGATATCGGCAATGCCACGCTGACCACCAAACTGAACTACATCCGTGTTCCGCTTAAATTCCAGTATTTCTTTGGAAAACTCGGACAGGATTTTCGCCCGAAAGTATTTGTGGGCCCTTCTTTCGGTTTTCTGGTAGGAGGTAAATCCGAAATCCGTTCCGGCGAAACCACCACCACCATCAATTCAAAAGACGTATATGAAGGCTTCGACGCAGGGCTCCATGCCGGCGCGGGATTCAACTACCGGCTGGCCGAGCGCACCTGGCTCAATTTCGACGTAGCCTACACGCATGGACTGATCGACGTGGCCGGCTCCAAAAGCGGCTCCGATGCACAAAACCGCCTGGTCAACGTGAACCTGGGTGTCGCATTCGGTTTTGGCGAATAAAACAAGCAACTCAACATATTTTTAATGCCGTCGCATGCATGGCATATGGCTTATCCCAAATTTTTCCTACTTAAATGACGCCAAACGCCCCTTGTCTTCCTGTCGGGAACCGTCCACTCTACGACGCGTAACAGCATATTTTCCCCTCGTAGAGAGGACGGTTCCCGACAGGAAGACAAGGGGCGTTTGGCGTCTTTAAGGTGCGAAAAATTGTAGAGAATTGGAAATCAACCTGTAAAGATCAAAACGGATGACTCATTTTTTAGAGGTAAGAAGTGAGAGGTGAGATTAGGGACGGGAGAGGTCTTTGTAACTGATGAGTTGGATGCCATTTTTTTCGATGAACTGGCGTATGTCGGGGTCGGTAAACAAATCCGTTACGCCTTGTCGGTCCGAAGCCACATTTTCATATCCGATATGATGAATGGCCTGCAATTCGGCGCCATCCATGCCAGGATGATCGAGGAACATATACGTCTGACCGGGCTCCAGTTTTTTCAGTGATTGCAGAAAACTTTGCTTTTTTTCGGCAAATGTCTGGTGCGGGCCATCGTAACCAACCCATTTGAAAGTTCCTTCGCCGCCTTCGAGGGGAAGTTTGTATTCAGCGGCGAGTTTTTGAGCCAGGGCTTTCACTTCGGGCGACAGGTTTGCGCAGCCCATGTGCGCGGAAAGGTGGCTCACCTGCGGCAGGGTGCGAAGCGCTGTTTCAATTTGAGCGCGGAATTCCTTTTCAATATCCTCTAATTTCCACGGGTTTTCCGAAATGGACTGCCCGGGGTAGTTTTTATTTGGAAAAATCATGGGAAAGAAATAGCCATCGGCATTTCTCAGGCTGGCGGCAGGAGTAAGTGGGCGCCACTTTACATTGTCCCATTCGCTGGTAAGCGCCAGGTGTACGCCTGCATCGATGCCGGGGTTGGCTTGCAGCATGCGCACCGCTTCCGGGAACCAGGGAGAAGGAACCAGCACTTCAATGGAAGTCTGAATGCCTTCTTTGGAGGCTTTGAGCAGGGCCTCATTACCGGAATGCGAAAATCCCATATCGTCGCCCCGAATGATCAGGCGGGGTGGGGCAGGCGAGGCTGCCGCCATCGTTCCTTTGAGGGTTGTTACCGTTTTTTTGTCATAACTGCTTTGAATAGCCACATCCAGGCTGTTCTGATCAAACTTGCAGGTAAAAACCTCTGTGTGTGGACTTTCGTAATAGCGCAGGGTCAATTCCAGTGTTTTATCATCGGACCAGCGCCAGGCGCCCGCAATTTTGGAAGGCGGGAGTCCGGCGAAATGCCCTTTGGCGAGTTGAACGAGGTTGGGGCCAAGTTTGGCGGTTTCGCCGAATGCCCATTTGCCCGAACCGAATGGCAGGGTGTAGGTTTTGTCGGCCATTTGAATGCTCGCCTCGCACACATCGTTCTTCCAGTTGAACGACATGGAGCGGATAAATTGCTCGTTGGGCGAAACCGCGTAGGTTTTACCGGCAATACTTTTTTGAATGGCCGAAGCCTTGCTTTTTGCAGGTACAGGCAGTGCCAGCGCGGCCAGTTTTTGTTTCAATGCTGCTGTACTTTTGGCATCGGCAGGGAGTGCAGTGGGCTGTATGGCCGGGAACAGGTATTTCCACACCAGGTTAAATTCATCCTGCATATTTGGTGATTCCGATGTGATGGCAATCACCGCATCCTGATCGGGCAGGACGATAATAAACTGCCCGAAAGCGCCGTCGCCCCGGAATGAATTATTCCTGCTCCGCCACATCTGGTAACAATACCCCTGTTCCCAGTCGCTGGAGTCGCGTTTCGATTGCGGCATATCGGGGTGCTGGATGATTTTGGCGGTGCTGGCTTCTTGAACCCAGGCAGCAGGTAGTACCTGCTTGCCATTCCAGACTCCTTTTTGCAGAAACAACTGCCCGAAACGGGCCATATCTTCTGTTTTGATGCGCAGGCCCCAGCCGCCCGTGTTGATGTTGTCGGGCGTCGTTTCCCAATCCATGCCCGTGATACCCAGCGGTGCGAATAAACGGGGCGTCAGGTAGTCGATGATTTTTTCGCCAGTCACTTTTTGTACAATGGCAGACAACATGTACGTTGCCAACGAGTTGTACAGGAATTTGCTGCCGGGCTGGTTCAAAATAGGAGTGGCCAGAAATGCTTTGGTCCAGTTGTCGGCACTGCGAATGACGGGGGTCGGATCGGGCTCCTGGCCGGCGGTCATGCTTAGCAGGTCGCGCACGCGCAGGGCTGCAAGGTTGGCGCTGACATTGTCGGGCAATTGATCTGGAAAAAACGACACTACCTTATCTTCTACATTCAATTTGCCTTCATGCACTGCCAGGCCGACCGCCGATGCCGTAAAACTCTTGCTGCAGGAGTACATCGTATGCTTCAGATCGGCGCGATAGGGCGCCCACCATCCCTCAGCAATCACTTTACCGTGGCGCAGAAACATGATACTGTGCATTTCGTGCGGACTTTTTTCTGCCGCTTCGAGGAATTGCAGGATGTTTTTGGAAGAAACACCCTCCGCTTCGGGCGTGCTGCGGGGGAGCGTGGTTTGGGTGATTGTGCTGCCGAGGAACAGCAAAAATGCAGGGAGGAGAAGGGCGAATTTGCGAATCATGCACGGAATTTTTTATACAGAACAAGGTATGCGAAATTCCGGATTTTTTTTTGGGGGGGGCGGCAGATATTGCAGAACGTAGAGTAGTTTCCCGCAGAACTCGCAGATTTACCCGCAGAACTCGCAGAACGTAGAGTACACTTAGAGTACACATTTTGATCGCTTTGAAAAAATAGGCGTACTCTACGTTCTGCGAGTTCTGCGGGTAAATCTGCGAGTTCTGCGGGAAACTACTCTACGGGATACTACGCTGCGAAAAATCATTCCCCAGCCACCGCATCAATCACCACCCACGGAATACTCAAACGCAGCCCTCCGAACCGCCGGGCCTGCTCGTTGAGGCGCGTCTCCAGGGCATCAAAAATTTCTTCTTCCCGGCCTTTCGGCAGGATTTTAATCCAGGAATCCATAAATGCCATGCGTATCAAAAAATGGTGCAGCATGGCCGTGCCGTCGGCGTAGCGATAGTTGAATTGGTCGTGTTCGAGGCGGCGGATCATGAAGCCATTAGCACGCAGCAAATCAAGGATGGCATCCAACGGCGGGCGTTTTTCCTGAATATGCCGATGCATGGCTGCCACCGATTCATACAGATGCAATGCGGATAAAATGCTTTCCAGTTCGCTGTACATCTCGAACATCGATTTATCGAGGTTCATGGTCATCACAAACTGCCCGCCGGGTTTCAGCACGCGCGCACACTCCGACAATACCTGCGAAATATCCTGCACATTATTGATGCCGTTGTTGCTGACAATCAGGTCGATACTGCTGTCATCTAGCGGAATTTTTTCAGCAGGCGCTTCGATAATGCGCACATTGTCAATGCGATATGCGTCGAGTTTTACTTGTGTGCGCTCTACGCCTGGTTTCCACGGGTCGATGCCATACACAGTGGAAGTACTGCCCAAGCGCATGGCGAGTTCGGTGAGCGGGAAGCCCATTCCGAAGCCAATATCGAGTGCAGTAATACCTCGCTTGTATTCGACGCAGTCCAGCAGTTTCAGGCCGAATGGCGCCGACCAGAGCGGCGTCTCGTCGAGCACATGCGCCAGTTGGTCCACGTCGAATTTTTGGTAGTGTCAACTTATGAGTGAAGCATTGTAATTGTAAATGAATAATTTGAGGTATAATTGATGCATTTCATCGCTTTTAGAAAAGGATAGTGTTTTGCGGACAAACCGACAAATGCGCTGCCGTAAGGTACAATTCCAACGCTCTACATGACAGGTTTCACCACTTTCCTTTCCTACACTTTGATGTTTGCCATTATCAATAACCGCTATATAAGCCTCCCAAAAATCAGAAAACGTAAAAGACTTCTTGTAATCCTTTGGTACCCAATCCCAAAACTGCTGGCAACTATCTATGCTACGTTCACCTACGAAATAAGAAACTACCTGGCGAGTTCGACGGCATAAAGC
>Ga0209572_1000929_pt1 | contig 29011 bp, 36 predicted proteins | sample EBPBio232012_DNA_FD_185867 | JGI IMG/M metagenome (GOLD analysis project Ga0209572, IMG submission 185867) | Wastewater treatment Type I Accumulibacter community from EBPR Bioreactor in Madison, WI, USA - Reactor 1_1/23/2012_ DNA (SPAdes)... | ecosystem: Engineered > Bioreactor > EBPR >...
GATAATCCCTCGTCTGACCGGTCTCGCTTTAGGCCTTCCTATTAAATCGCTAGGGGCAGAAATAAAGTTGTCGACGTCAAATACAACCAGTGTATCTTGGTCAGCATTTTTGACCGCTTCAGATATCTCTTTTATATAAGAAATGCTAAGTACTGAATCAGCATAGCTATGCTGTAATACAATTAAGCACAAACATAATAAAAGTGAAAAATTTTTTCATCATAAAATTCAAAATTCTGCTAATAATATATCTTCTTAATGAACAGTATATGCATAGTCAATTAATTATTTCCTACAGCTTCATTAACATACTTCCCCATAGACAATTAAGAAGGAGTTTTACGGCTTTATATGTACTTAATCATCTATTTCATAAACTCGCAATGAGTTGCTAATCTGGTCCCGCAAATTCTTTTGTTATTTGCTATTCATAACACATAACTGCCTATTAATTTTTCTAGCTTAACACAAATCAAATTAAAATAACCTATCCGAAAAGGGTATTTTTTACAGAATGCTCGTTAACTATTTTGGAATACAGTATCGTTTATTAAGATTCTAAAAAGGCATAAAACTAATTTACACATTAAATTTTTGTTCGCGGCCGCGAACTTATTTTTGTTATATATTTTTTATTAAATTAGACAATTGAGTTCTTGGCTCTAATTTTTGTTCTTTAGAAAGTTGATCTATTCCCTTTTGTTGTAATTTTATTTTTCCTTGAGAAAAAATTATTTTTAGTATTGAAAAATCTTTTTTTCTACTTTATCTAGCCCTAGCATTTTTCTTATTTTAGTTTTATTTCCTTCTATACTGGCTTTTACTATTTGCCTCAGCTTTTCTCTAGATACAATTTTATTTTCTATTATATACTTTTGTACATCTAAATCCAAAGCTGCGTATCTTAAGTGCTCAGAAACATGACTTTTCGTAACCGATATTTTTTCTCCTAGTTCTACTTGTGTTTTAAAAAATGATCTTGATAGGCATTTAGTAGGGTCTTATGCGCTGTCATAGGGTCAGTTGTTTGCTGCAATATTTTAGTTACTCCCTCTTCTGTTTTGACATTTTTGCTTTGAATCGCTAATGCTAATCTCTCGTTACATCTCTCTGGGTATTTTAGATTATCATTTAAGTTAATTAAAAATTCTTGTTCTTTCTTAATGAAGTCAATTATTTGTATTGTCTTTAAATAAAATTCGTCAATCTAAGTAATATAACACTAGTATAGTCACTAGGTAATTTATACCAATACTCTTAACCTAAATAATCTGTAAATATTTAATTGGGATCACTATAGCACTATAGTTATTACCCAGGAAACAATTATGGAGTTAATTAATATGTCAAGAGAACTGATACTAGCTGCTGCTAACAACCAAATAAATAAAGTTTATGAATGCTTAATAAGAGGGGATAACGTTAACTTTAAAGAAAGTCTTTATGGTGATACTGCTCTTCACAAAGCTTTAATTTGCGGACATAGAAGTGTAGTAAATTTGTTGCTGCATTATAATGCTAATCCAGCAATATCAAATAATCAAGGCTTTACAGTTTACGATATCTACAATGGTACTTATCATAGATTTTTGGATAGACAATTTGAAAAACAACAAGAAGAATCATTGGATCTAGTGGGCAGTAGTGATGTTGAAGATAATTATTACTACTTCAGTGGTTATTATGGTTATGAAGTTTAATTACGGAGATAAAAAATGAGTAAAAACAATTACATGAATTCTAAAGTCCTAACTGTTGGTATAGTGACCGCAGTAACTATAGTATGCGCTATTTCAGGATTCGCTGAGCAGGAGGAGGTGTAATGGCAACTGCTGCCTATGGAGCAATCCTCGGCGGCGTAATTGGAGTAGTAATTGGTACCGCTCTAGATCATTACTATGAAACTGAATTAAGTAGTATTATCGCAGGAATAAGTGCAGTTATTGGAGGTATTTTAGGCGCAATTTATGGTAAAAACAATCAAGAAGATGATCCAGATAATCCAACAGACCATTCTTTTACTAAGGGGGCTACTTGCTTGGGGCAAACTCTCGCAAGTAATATGTCTAATCTAAAGACTTGTCTAACTGGTGATGCATTCAGTTGCTTTGACGCTACTAATGGATTTTCAGAAATAATAACATGTATGGGCGAAGATAATAATAACTTAGCATAAATAACACCCTGGTTAGAGCTTGCTAACAGTAATGTCATCAAGCTTTAACCCCTATACAAAATTAACAAAATGAGAGCCTAAGTAATATGCTGTGTTTAAATATAAGAGTAGCTTTATATCTACCACCTAACCTCTTTGCAAAAACTATTTTTGCTGCATTAGAAGGAAAAAATTTAAGTCTAGTTAAAGCTTTAATGAACAAGATTTACAAGATGACTTAAATATGCCTCATCTATAAATATAGAGGTTCTAAATTACGAAGAAAGGTTAAAATGGCCGCGGTCCAATGATCCGGAGGCATTAAAAACGATACGTGCTGAAAAAACTGAACTTACTAAAATCTAAAAACTTCTTCAAGATTCATTAGATACTCTGGATGAAGACAAAGAAACTTCAATAAGTATAACAAGAAAAAAATTAATTGATCAAGCAGATGGTACTGATGAAATAGATCGTTATATATGAACATAGTGACTTATCGTGGGAAAAACCTATAATATCTAATTACACTTCTATCATGAAAGCTGCAAAAAATGATAATGATAGATTAATAAAGCTTACGTATGAAATGTCTCCGACACTATTAAACATTAATATGTTTGACGAATGTCGATATAATGCTCTGCTTTATGCTACTGCTCATAAATCTTATAAAGTAATGAAATTTCTACTAGAAAATGGAGCTAATATTCACGTTTGTAGGACTAAACAAGGAAAAGCAGACGTTAATACTTGCAAATGAGTTTGTTTTATCTATAGCTTTTTCCAGGAGGTTTTCTTTAAAACAAAGCAGAAAAATATGTGGTATTTTCTCGCGAGTAATCCTCAAAATCATTAACTTTTACCGCTTATCAGTAAGACAAGTGGATTTTAATTACAATCCGATCTAGAAGTGCATATATTGGGAGAATTAATTATCAGTGGCTAAGAATAAACCTCGAGCTTTTGTAAGACATCGATAGACAGAGAAAGTAATACAGGAAACGAATTTTAGTTCTCAAAGTAAAAGCTTTCCCTACCAGAATAGAGTCAAGTTGGAACCGTTTGCTTTTCTTCCTATTTTCCTTATCAGTTCATTTGAGTGCGACAATGGCAATTTTAATGTTTGTTCCATTTTAATTTCGTCATCAATATAGTTAAAGCAAAAATCAGTGTTATAACTTCAGTTATCATTAAAGGGGTTGAGTTAAGCAAAACACCATATACTAACCATAGTACAGTACCAATAGAATAAAGTGAGTACATAATAACAGAAATAGCTTGAGCCGAACGCTCCCTGTATATATGAATTTCATTAAATACTACTCTTGGTTTTGTTTCGGAAACAGTCGATATTATTTCTTAATCTCCTACCATATTTCTAAATTCACCATTTTTAATCTGATTTATTGTTTCTCTTAATTTTCTTTCTTTAACTAGTTTTCTATACTTTTCTAATGCTGTGTCCGGATTATCATAAACATTTTTTTGTTCAATTTTATACTCCGACTGATATTCCAACTTTTTTTTCTCAACTTTAACTGACTTAAAATTATTTTTTACTGCACTCTTATTATTTGTATTATTATCCTTACCCTCTTGACTTTTCTGTTTTCTTAAATATAACCCTTCGTTAATTGCTTTAGCTAAATTGGGTGATTTTTTTCTTAAGCTATCTAGCATTCTACTCGATATCTCATATTTAGATTGTATTGCCTTAATTCCTGCCTTTTGTGAAGCAATTTGCTTGATCTTTTTTAACTCCTTTTGACTAAAATTACTAAATCTATCTAATTCTTTATATAATTGCTTATTTTGTAGTCTATGTCTCATCTCTTGACCTTTCTTGATTGCTGCATCTAATTTGGCATCTGTCTTTCTTAAGCTCAGAAATTGATTCTCCTTAAAACAAAATTTTCTTTCAGCTTCGGTAACACTCTTTTGTGATATAATATTAGTTATTTCTTCTAATTCTTCCTTTGTAAATTTATAATCATCTTTTTTATTCATATACAAATCTCCAATCTTGTTACTCCAATATAACCAGCTATTTCGTTAGCCAAATCTATAAAGATTTAGAAACATCTCTTTTGATTATTATAATCAGTAAAAGAGATCTAGAAAAAATCTAAACTTTTATTTATCAAGTACTAACACATAAATAAGCATTAAGTAGTGCTAGCTTTAAGTTTCTAATGTTTGCTGTATACTTTACTGTAAAGTCTTTTCTTTATATAATGATATTTTTGTATCACTAAACTTTATTCTACCTGATCAATGGAAGAAAGTGACTGTAATATACTTTTTACGCCAAAACTTTGCATATGTTACCTTTATTTTTGCTCTAAATTGTTTTTGGTATCAATGTACCAAAAATCTATTAATTATGTGTGAATATACAATTGATAATGTACACTGAAAAAAAGATATCTATTAAACCACTCTACTCTTCTTAATTACGTGCAATGACGTAAATACTCTACTAAAATATATCTTTAATAAGCAGATAAATCTTATTACATTATACAAAAAGGTATAGATATGGTGATTTTAGGAATTAAATTAGCAAAAATTTACGCCATTTAATTCGAACTCGTTTATAGTCATGAATAAATTTACTTTTTATACAATATTGACTAAAAGAGAAGGATAGGTTTCTCTAGGTTAATTTACATAAGTAAATCTCAAATTACTTTAAGCTACAAAGCAAAATCACTATTCTCTTACATTTCTTACTTCTCAAGTAGTAATGAGAAAACCGCAAGTTATATGCTCTAATCTAATTTGAAGTTAAAGTTTATTTCTTCCGTTACTAGTTGATTTACCGATTTTTTACAGAGTCTTAAGGCTTTTCTGCTGTAAACAATTATCCAGACTTGTTATTCCTTTTGCTACTATTTGAGTGCAATGCTTTCTGAAGTTCATAATTAATCATGTATCTTTAAACTTTTCTTTGCATCTTTTAATTCGTTCCACTTTGATTTATTGACCTCTTCTTCTAAAACTTGTGATGATATACTCCCGTCAAGATTATACCTATTAGCTCCTATCATTAAATTCTTGCGATATTTTGCTGATTTTGTGTACCTACGAAGAAATCTTCTAATCTTTACTTTTGAATACGGATTATTAATTGCAAATATCTGATTGCTGATTCCTACAGCTAGCGGTATTATCTCATCAGCTTTAAAACAACCAGGATAATGCTGCTGCAAATACTCTAAGACTTCTTTATACTCCTCGTCGCTAATGAAAAACTTAGCTGATAATATCTTTGACATTCTCTTCCTGCTTTTGCATATCTACCAACTTGTACCTTCCTTGAGAGTGCTCTTCAAGCCAATAACCTAGTTTTTCAAGCGATATATTCACTTCTGCGGCGTACAACCAGTTTAATAACTTGTTCTTTGCTATTCTCATTTCATCATTATTACTTGTTATGACTATCATATTAACTCAATTTTTCTGTTGTTGCTATATACTACTATTTTTCTTTTCTTTTGACTACATATACATTTTTAAATGTGGTTGTAGCTTCTGTGAATTTTATGGTTCTATGTGCTTGTTTTGTTTATGCATTTGATATTTTTTAATATGTTTATCTATTTTTCTTATTGTGATATGATTGATATTTGTCATGTAATTTATTCATATGAGCACGCACTGATCGCTGTATATTAAATTCATACAACACTCCTGTACCAGATTTATATTGTTTGTAGATGCCTAGTTAATCACTGTCTCTAGCTTTTGCAATCCATTATCTTTTTAGAAGAAATAACTATTATGAGCCGTTATATTTAGGTCTTTTATCTCAAAATCATTGAAGATTAATTGTCTCTCATGTACCTTGCTTAAATACTCATCAATGCTTTGAACATAGTTAAATTCACTCTTGTTGAATGGCATTACGACTTCTACAAATACCCCCCTTAGCTCTATTTCTTCTTTAGCAGTAATAATCTCCTTAGAGGTTATATTATTTTCCTTCCTTGCTCTTGCTGATAATTTCGAATATTATTTATTCTTAGCGAGTATAGAACGTTCAGTATTGCCTTGAGTTATGCTCGCTACTTGTGTTTGTCATTTATCTCATTGTTCAATGCCTGTTTGACTGATAACGCCGTCTCTAATTTTATGTTTACGTATTATTTACCTAGGTATTTCTAAACTAAATACTAGGAGTAAATAACGGATATGAATTATTTAGATCAAACTAGAGTATTAAGCATGTATATGTCAAAAATAATAACTAATTATTCTTTACTCAGTGAATACGAATACAGTACTCAAAGAGGCTTTTTTGAGTATACCTAACGTAGACCTATAAAATCCAGTCTATTTTAAAGTGTTGCATAATCTATAATAGACCGCTATTATAGAACTACTTATAATAGACTATTTATAAAAATTAAATATTGAATATTGTAAAAGAACAGATTGCAATCAACTAGACTAAGCTTAGTCTAGTAAACTTTAAATGAGATGTTATATGGAATATGTAAATATACATGATGCTAAAACCCATTTATCTAAGTATCTACAGAGAGTTAATCGGAACCATGAAACTATTATAATATGTAAAAATGGTGTTCCACTAGGTCAATTGGTAGAATACAAACAAAATATTACACGTAAATTAGGTATTCTAAAAAATAAACTAACAATATCTGATGATTTTGATTCCGATCTCCCAGATTTGATTGTGGGTGAATATAAATGAAATATATTCTTGATACTTGTGTGTTATTATGGGCGCTCGAAGATAATGAAAGTAAACTTCATTCTTTTAAAGAAATTATCTTGGATAATAGAAATATTATCTTTGTAAGTATCGCCAGTTATTGGGAAATTGTTATAAAAGAAAGCATTGGTAGAATAAAAGTTGATAATAATATTTCTGAAGCAATTGTCGAAAGTGGATTTACATGGCTTAATATAAAAACAGATCATATAGATTACATAAGAAATTTACCACTGATACATAATGATCCTTTTGATCGACTGCTAATTGCACAATCAAGAATAGAGAACATGAAATTACTAACAGCCGATTCTAAAATACTCAAATATTATGACTAATTTTCGTGTATATGGATATTTACGCGCTTCAACAAAAGAACAAGATGCAGCAAGAGCAAAAAACGCCCTACTCTATTTTGCTAAAAATTCGAATTTAACCGTCGCATCTTTTTTTATAGAAAATGAAAGTGGGGCTACATTAGATCGTCCAGAACTTTTTAGATTGCTAGATATCGCTCAGGCAAATGATATTATCTTAGTTGAACAAATAGATCGTATATCAAGATTAAATGATAACGACTGGAACAAGTTAAAAACAATTATTAGGTCAAAAAAACTTAAAATAGTATCTCTCGATTTGCCTACAAGTCATCAATTTGTAGAAAATAATGATGAATTCACTAATCGTATGCTCACAGCGATTAATGACCTGATGCTTGATATGTTAGCTGCTGTAGCGCGCAAAGATTACCAAGATCGAAGACACAGACAAAAAGAAGGAATAGCCAAGGCAAAAATTGGAGGCTTATATAGAGGTAGACAAGAAAATGCTGAGCTACATCAAAAAATTCAACTCTTACTCTCAGAAAACAAGTCTTACAATATGATCATGAGTCTCATTGGATGTTCAAGAGGTACTATTGCTAAAGTGGCTAAAAATATGATGACAGATGCTAGAAGGTGATTTCAAAGGACACATGAATACATCGAAATATGCCAAACTAGCTAAATGCTCAAATGATACTGCGCTTCGTGATATTCAAAACCTAAAGTCCTTGGGAACTTTTATTCAAAGTTCTGCTGGTAGTTTTAGTACTAGTTGGTCGAGTAAGCCAGCGGAGCTTCCCCGCTAGCTTACTCGACCAACTACAGATTCTAAATAATCTGCCAATTTCTATTAAGCTGTTTTTTTCTTAAAGTCCTGAATCAAAACTTCTGCAGGAATATTTAGATTTCTGTTTAGTTTTCTGATCATTGCTAGTGTCAAGGTTCTTTTCCCATTGAGAACTTCGGACACCCTACTCCTAGAACCAATACTTTTTTCTAAATCTTTTCGAGTCAAGCCTAGTTGTTCTGCCCTTTGCTTTACTGCTTCAATAGGGTCAGGAGTATCTATCCTATAGTGTTTATTTTCATAGTCTTCTACTAATATAGATACTAGTTCTAAACGCTCGACTTCTTCTGAACCACTAGGCGCACTTAACAACATATCAATAACACTGAGAGCTTTTTCATAATCTTCTTCTGTTTTTATCGTGTGTATTTCCATATTAAATCTCCCTTACATTTATTTTGTCATACTCAGCATGCGTTCCTACAAATCTGATATAAACTATTTGTATATCATACCTTACATATACTACCAGCCTATATTTATTACCTGAAATATTAAATACCACCCTATTCTCTCCAACAAAGCTACAGCTTGGAAATAAGTTCTTTATTTCATTGGTGTTACTAAAATTATTTTGTCTAAACAATTGATACCAAACTCTGAGTGGTTGTTCAGAATCCGTATTTCTTTTTTCCTAAAAAGTCTTTAATCTTTTGATTACAATAACGCGCATAAATCCTGATAGAATCATAACTAGCACGCTCATATTATCACGTTCCCACTATGGGATCAATGGATTTGTTTTCTTTCTATCATTAAATACGTAGACACAACATAAATTTTTAATTTTCTAAGAGCTCTATCACTTAGAAGCTTAGTACGGAGCTAGGTGTTGCAGCTTGCAATTATAAATACAATTACCTAATTATACCACTATATGTAAAAATTTAAGTAGGTTGCGCACAGAATCCATAATAAATATGGAATCATAAGTAGTGAGACCATTCTAATCTTTGGATAGGTAAAAAAATGAGTACAGCAACTAGAATATCCATAACGCCCAAAACTACTAGAGAAATTCCGATTAAGTGATAATGGAAAAATAAAGGAGTCCAGCTCCAGTTTAAGATGAGCTGATGATATACCCACACAGCATAGCTAATTATTGATAGCGGAAATCTATAATGTTTAGGCACTTGAGAAGATGCATAAAATTACCTATCTGAAGTTGTACTAATTCTTGCTAGCTTATTCTAATTTTATGCTTCTTTCAACACTAGCTTACTTCGTTCAATTTTAACTTGAAGGTGCCAATGGAAGTGTTGACAAGCAATTTCACTAAAACTTGGTTAGCCTAAACAAAGTACTACTATACATTCTATAAAGTATACTCTATATAATGTATAGTATATAAAATTGCCGCGTATCTTGCTTTAAGTATACTCCATGTATACATACAAATACTGTATACTTTATATAGTATATTCTATATAGTATTTGATACACAGTTTTTTGATCAAATCAATTATCTTGGCAGATATGATTAAGGTATATTATATACTTTATAGAGTATATAATATACCTTACATACCTCTTCTTTTGTCTTATATATTCTATGTTGGAATACTTTATACTTTACACTTTATATAGTGCATTCTATATTGATTATAATATTAAATTACTTTTAACTTATTATGGAACACAAAGTATTAACTTTAGCAACAAGCAAAGGAGGGGTTGGTAAATCAACATTAGCACGGAATATAGCTGCATATTGGCACAATGTAGGTCATAAGGTAGCTATCATTGATGCAGATCCCCAAGGTAGCATTATAAACCGTCATGATCCAACAGGCCCCCTATCTGGAATTAATGTTATAGCAGAACCAGAAGAAACTGTAGAGCAAGTAATAGAAGATATACTTCTTCAATATTCACGTATTATAGTTGACACTGGTGGATTTAGAAATAAAACAACAATAAGAGCCTTATTAAAGTCAGATTTAGCGTTAATACCATTAAAGGCCTCTTCTGATGACGTTGCTGGTGCTTTGCAAACTCATGCACTTGTGCAAGAAATTAACCAAACCCCAGAACGTATTTCTAATCCAATTAAGTATAGATTTGTCCTCACAATGACCAGTCATGGAATCGTATTAGCTAAACAATTAAGAAATGAGCTAGAAACTTTAGGATATTTATTACTCAAATCAGAAATGTACCATCGCATTATATACCCAGAGACAGCGATTAATGGCTTATCACCATGCATTACTGATCCAGATGGTCCTGCAGCTCGAGACATATCTCTAATAGTAGGAGAATTAGAATCGATAATATAATTTATACTTTATACATTGTACAGTATAAAGTACATTAAACCAAAGTAAAGCTTAGGAGTTTTATATTTATGACAAGTAAAAAACTAGGTAGTATATTGGGAAGCGTGCCTCCTGCAACGGCTTCTGGGAATAAAAATTCTTTTTCTAATTTAACAGAGAATAATTTTCCCAAAAATAAATTAACTACGATTGAGTACACTAGAATAGTGGCAACTATACCTCAAGAACTGAAAGATGAAATAAAACGTTATATCAAAACCAACAAAGGTGAAACAGAAACAACTGTTGTTCTAAAGGCCTTAAAAAAAATGGGTTTTAATGTTGATTCTTCTTGGTTAGTTGATAAAAGAAGCCTTAGATAATAGCAAAGAATTATGATAGTAGTAGAAATACAACACCTAATAAAACAAAACATAACCCTGTGTAACTTACTAAAACTTGATATTGCTTTTTATATTATTTTGAGTTAGTAATTTGTTATGTTAGTTGATTCTTGATTATTTAATTTAATAAAAAAATGGCTATACAAAAAGAAAAAACACAAGCTTTCACTGTTAAATTTCCTGTAAGTCTTGTTGAAGAAATTGATCAAATTTGTGCTAGTAATTATATTACTCGTACATCTTGGTTAATACGTGCGGCTAAACATTTTTTAAAAAATGAAAGGATGAGGTCGACTGAGGAACTGTTAGCGAACTTAGCTAATAAAGAAAACACAGAATAAAAATGGAGTTAAACCTTATGATCTAACCCCAGTATCGCTTTTGAAGTTTAATTGCTTGTCCGGCCATTAACCACCTCATTGAGTACTACTCATAATAACAATATTTGGGCTGCTAGTCAAGGTTTTACTCCTGTTTAAGGAGTAATTATGAATAACATACAGTTTTTTACTACTGATGTTGCAATAAAACAATGTAGTAATGATGATTTAAGAATATCCCCTGGAAACATCATACCACATGAGTGGTATAAGAGATTTCAGGATAAAGAAAGTAATCCAGATTTAGTATCAATAACTATCTTGGGTGATCTAGTTTCTTGGTTTCGAAACGGTACATCTAAAAATTATGGTGATCATAATCCTTACTTTGATTGTGATGAATTATGTCTTTCTTATGAGTATTTCCAAAATAAATTTTCTTTTAATAAAGACAGAACTAGACGTGCTCTTGTAAGACTAGAACAATTTAAAGTTTTATCTAGAAGGGTAGGGAATACTCTTCTTTCTTCAGGGAGCAGGGTCAATCGTTTATATATCTCTCTTAATAAAGACTTTTTTGATTCTTGTTTCGTTGACTCTAACATTGATATAAGAGTTTTACCTGCAAGCAACAAAACAAATATCCTATCTCTGCACCAGTGCTACCATCATATAAGTAATAAGAATAATGATTTAAAGAATAGATCTATGGAATCTAATTTTTGTAAAAATTATTTTGAAGAAAAAGAAAGGAAAGAAGAAAGTAATATTAGAACTAAAGAAGACAAGAAATACTACAACGAACCAAGAGAAGAAAAACAAACGATAGAACCACTACTAAAATCTTGCCTCTTTGCTACACCTAAGAAACTAGAGGAATTCTACCCATTGACTAATGAAGATGGAGATCAGTTAAGAAGCAATAGTGGAAGAGAGTTTAGTTTAAAAGCAATGAATGAGATATTGTTGTCGTTAACTAAAAAGCTACCGAACCATAGATTTCCAAACAAGTCTGCATTTATGGGCTATATGAGTAAAGTATTTACATATGAGATGAGAGACGAAGTTAAGATAAGCAACGAAACATTTAGAATAAAGGTAAACATGAACGCGGAAGATAGAGAATGGTCTTTACAAGAAAAGTACTTAAGCCAAATAGAAAATTCATTAGAGGCATCGCCAGAGTGGCATTTAAGGAAGAAGATAGCATCAGTGTTTGAAAGGAAGAAGGCATATGAGATACTAACATCATTGAAATGGCTAAGAAGAGTAGGGGCGGGAATAGGCCAGGGAATAGAAGTATATAAGGAATCAGAAATGGAGGAAGAAAAGACAGGAAGAAGAAAAGGGAATGAGGAACAAGAAGACACCTTAATCTTGGTGCTAAATAAAGAAATAGAGTTAAGTCTGATGGATAAAGAAATATTACTATCTCAAGTAAAAGCAACCCATGATGGAGTAGGTGATAGTGAAAGAAGAATAGGGCGTATAGAGTTACAGGTACCAAAGAAAGAGATCAGTAAGGAGCAAGCGCAAAATGAATTCATCTCTGAAACAGAGCAACAAGGAACATGGTACCAAATAAGAAAAGAGATAAAGAAATATATTGGAGAAGATGGGGAAGCAATAGATAAGAGCTGGTTTAGCAAACTCAAAGTAGAGGAAGATAAGCAAACTAAGTCTCTAACTCTGGAAGCCACGAGTGAATTTGTAAAAGATTGGGTAGAGCAGAATTATAACTGGCTAATACAAAAAAGCTGTGCGAAGTTTAACTACAAACATAGCTTTGCTTAAAAAAGTAGCATTCTAACAAAGGCTAAGAAGAACAAGAAAATAACAGATTGAAATATGAGAATAATCCACAAAAATGGGGATAACTTTTAGAAAAATGGCAACTGAAGGGTGAAAAAGTTAATAATAATAAACATAAAAGATTGAATATTAATTAAAAATAGCAGATGAGACAAGGATAAGTAATTTGGTTTCTAAGTTGAGGTATCTGTTATTACACGAGCTCGAAAATTTAAAAACATATGGAGTTGATAATATAGGATATAGATACTTTTTGTCAGATGGAAGAAGTTTTGGTCTACCAACTTCTGGTTCTTGGTACGAGAAAAATAGAGATGAAGGTTTTTATAAGATAATGAAAACATTCTTAACTGAGGAGTTATTAAGACTGAGTAAATTAAATTATCACTATGTATCTAGATCAGCTGAGCATGATTATTCAGAATATATACAATGCTTAAAAGTTATGAAAATGGAAAACAGTATTGGTATATACAAGTTCGCTAAAAATAGAATTGATAGTTTTTTCTTTATTCTTGATTCTAACGTAGGAGAGAAGAGAGATTTAATATTTAATAATTTTAGGCATATAGAAAATAAGACTAATACAATAATAACTAAATTGCAGAATATAACGGGCGCAATAGAGATATATGATAATTATGAGTTTTTGCTTGAAGGTGAGGTAATAGAGAGGCTTTTTAAAAATAACAAACAATATAAAAATATAAAACTCATTGTTGAAGGAAAGGAAGCGTTTTTAACTCAAAAAGAAACAATTATATTAAAATCAATGAAATACTATATATCAAATAAGAATATAGCTTATGATCTTGGTATATCACCTAGTACTGTTGAAAAACACTTATGCAAACTTAAACTAAAACGGGAGTATACAATAGAGATAAGCTTCTAAAAATAGCTCATTCTGTGTTGCGGCTAGCAATCATAAATACAAATTCCAGCAATCGAGAGCAAATTTCGGCTAAGATTAAATGCGGCTATAACATAAATCGGACTAATATTAAGTGATTCTATAATTTTTCTGGCTAAGATTAATTGATTTTATAACTAACTTTGGCTAACTTTATTTGCGACTGAAAAGTTAATATTTTCTTTCTGCTTAATTCTGACTATTTAATTTCCTTCTCTTGAGCCATAGGTAAAGAGTAGATGGCGAACATTCTATCAATTTAGATATTGCTCTTTTGTTAATTCCTTTTTTTAAGTATATCTTTATTTCCTCAGTAAAAGAATCAAGTTTGAGCAACTGTGATTGCCCTTTAGGCCGGCCAAGTTTAAATCCATCTGCTTTTCGTTTAGCTAAAGCCTCTTTGGTTCTACTTGAAATAAATTCCCTTTCTATTTGGGCAGCGAGTCCTAAAATTGTAGCGGTTATTGTAGACTGCATAGAACCATTTACAACAATATGGTTCTTAGCTATATGCACAGATATTTCTTTTTTTGCAGCAAACTCTAGTATTTCCAAAACTTGTAAGGTTGATCTCCCAAGTCTAGAAATTTCCGATACTACAATGATATCACCTACTGTTGCTTTTCCCATAATTTGGCCAAGGATTCGGTCTTGCCAAGCAACTTTACCACTAACTGTATCTTCAATAAACTTTACGGAGCTTAGATTATTTTTATTACAATAATCTAATATACCAAATTTTTGATTTTGGGCATCTTGTTGTTCTGTGGAAACTCTTAAATAGGCAAAAATTGTCATTATTTTCAATTCTTCTTAAAAAAACCATAATAGTGATTTAACTGGACTATAAGTATTTGAATTTAAAGTTATTAAGTGTACTATAGTTATTTAGCTAAAATGATCGTTTATTATGGACTGTTTTTGTAATTTTTGCAATTAACTTATTTTTTCAAAAAAATTTTATGACCAAAATTTTGCCAATAGATACAGCAATTATGTTGCATAATAAATTAGGAGTTTTAACAGCACGTGATCCTGAACGTAAATTAATAATAAAAGAAGCAGCAACTTTTTATGGAGTATCGAGTGCTACTATTTATCGGTCATTAAAGAAATATGATAAATTGTCTACTGTCAGACGAGCAGATTATAATAATCCACGTTTAATTCAACATGAGGAAATGAAGAAATATTGTCAGCTTATTGCTGCATTAAAAATTCGTACCGGTAATAAAAATGGGAGACATTTATCAAATAAAGCATGTATCAAAATCTTAGAAGATTATGGTATTGAAACAGAGAACGGCTTAGTGAAAGCTCCAGCAGGATTACTCAAAAAATCTACTATAAGCTTTTATCTTAGGCGGTTTGGTTTAGATCATTTATCCCTACAAGTTCAACCACCTTTTATAAGATTTCAAGCACAGCATAGTAATGAATGTTGGCAATTTGATTTTAGTCACTCAGACTTTAAAGAATTTATTGCGGATAAACCTAAGCAAGAATCTGGGGTTACAGCTAAACTTATGTTACTCGGAGTGGTGGATGATAGGAGTGGCGTAAAGTACCAAGAATATCATTATTGTTATGGCGAAGATGTAATGACGGCTTTAAAGTTTTTATTTAATGCTATGGCACCGAAGAAACATCTAGGTATGCCATTTCAGGGTATACCTAAAGCTATATATACTGATAATGGGCCAGTTGCAAAAAGTAACATATTCAAACGAGTAATGGCTTATCTCAATATTGAGGTTTTAACTCATTTACCCGATGGTAAAAATGGTCATCGCAAAACAGCTAGATCTAAAGGAAAAATTGAACGGTCCTTTCGCAGTAGTAAGGAGTCTCTAGAGACTCTATATCACTTACATCCACCACAAAATCTTTCAGAAGCAAATGAATGGCTAAATCATTATTTAGAGCATTATAATCAAGAAAAACATAGAATAGAAGATCACTCTCGTTTGGAGGATTGGAAAAAGAATTTACCTAAAGAAGGGTTTAGTGCAATGTGTGATTGGGAACATTTTAGCATGTTAGTACGTGAACCTGAGACGCGCATAGTAGGTAATGACGCTTGTGTTAATATCAATGGTATAAAATATCAATTATCTTCTGAATTTGCGGGTCAAACTGTTACTTTATTAATGGGTTTATTTGATAATGAATTACGTATATCTTATGAAAATGAACATTACGGACCTTTTTACCCGTCAAATGGACCCATTCCATTTGGCAATTATCGACCATTGAAAAAAACTCCAAAAGAAAAAAGAGCAAATCATATTGAAGAGCTCGCCAAAATTATTTCAATTCCAAGGGATGTATTAACCAAAGGTAATGTATCTGAACAAAAATTGATAAATGATGCCAAGCTTATCAATCAAAACCAACCATTTGTAGCCTTTACTTTAGATAATCCTTTTGAACAAAGAAAGTTTAAAAATGAATTAGAAGCTAAATTGGCTATAGCAAAGTGGCTAGGTTATCCTTTAGGGCGCTTATTACCTAAGCAAATTGCAGAAATTAATGAGATTGTCTCTGAAAATTTGGATAAGAAAGTTGTCATGGCACAGATAAAAGAATTGTTTAAAATAAAACTAATACTACAGGAGAAGGATTAATGGAAATAGAAAGCATGAAGTATTACGGCATTAGCAAAGAATTCAGTAAAGCTGATTATTTTGAAACAGAGAACTATCAAAATATGTTTACTAATATAAAGCTTGCTATAAAAAACGGAGGACTCATTGCTTTGACAGGTATAGTGGGTATTGGTAAAACTACAACTTTACGTCGTCTACAACAAGATCTTCGCGAAGAAAACAAAATTTTAGTTTCAAAATCTCTTGCTACAGACAAACGTCACGTTAATATCAATACTCTATACACTGCTTTATTTGTAGACTTAGCCACAAAAAAAGATGACAAGATGCCAACTCAGGCAGAAAAGCGTGAACGCAAGTTACAAAGTTTAATTAAAGAAAGGAATAAACCAATAGCATTATTTATTGATGAAGCTCATGACTTACATCCTCGTACTTTGATTAGCCTAAAACATCTGGTGGAAACTGTTGAAGATGCCAATGGCACATTAGCTGTAATAGCTGTCGGTCATCCGAAATTAGCCAATGATTTACGCAATCCTGCATTAGAGGAAATAGGAGCTAGAGCAAAACTATTTGAACTAGGAGCACTTGGAGTTAATAGTCCAAAATTTATCGAATGGCTAATTAATAGCTGCAAGAATGAAAAAACAAAATTAGAAGAGATTTTAACAAAAGAGGCTATAGAATTATTAGCAGAGAGGCTCGTTACTCCTTTACAAATCAATTATTACTTAACCCGAGTTTTAGAAAAAGGCTGCCAAGTCGGAGAAAAACCAATTAGCGCAGCCACAGCAGAATCGGTGTTATCACCAAATTTAGATTCATTAGAACCAAATTTAGCACGCAATGGCTATAATCTAACCATATTATGCGATTATCTTAATGTAAAGCGTCATGAAGTAAAGGCATATTTACGAGGGCAATTAACCCCAAGTCGTTTTGATGAGATTAACAAAGAAATACATAAATTAGGCATTTTAATGAGCTAGAATATTAACTTTTCAGTAGCAAATAAAGTTAGCCAAAGTGAATTATAAACTCAATTAATCTTAGCCAAAAAAATTATAGAATCACTTAATGTTAGCCTAATTTATTTTATAGTCGCATTTAATCTTAGCCAAATTTTGCTCTCGATTGCTGGAATTTGTATTTATAATTGCAAGCCGATACAATTCTGATCAGTTATCAACTTTAATTAATAGAGAGTTATTATGAGCAACAGTTGTACAACAAAAATCATTTTTTCTTGTTTTTTAGCGAGTACGTTAGAGATATATGATTTCGTAATATTCGGATTTTTATCTAAACCAATATTTGAGAATTATCTATCCTTCCTTGACGAAAAAATAGCATTATTTGTAACATATATTTTTTGCTATAGGCTTTTTGTTTAGACCAATTGGGTCATTAATATTTGGTTACATAGGTGATAAATATGAGAGAAAAAAAGCTTTAGTTACTAGCGTATCTATGATGGGTGGATGCTCATTAGTAATGTGTATATTACCTCCATATTCTTATATAGGATTTTATCTTGTTACATAATAATATTAATTCGGATTATTCAGGGTATCAGTGTTGGTGGTGAGTTTACCGGTGCGATCGTATTTACTATGGAGCATATCAAAAAATATAAAGGTTTAGCGGTGTCAATTTTATCTGTTGGTGGCGCTTGTGGGATATTATTAGCAAGTTTTGTAGAAATTTTAAGCAACTTTATAGTTAATTTTTTAGGAGAGACATCCCCGTTTACATACTCGTAGAGAGTAGAAGGGGGATATATACCAAGCTTTTTGGCAACTTCTATAATAGCAACCATAGCCATTTCTCGGTCTACCACTAAGACATCCTTTAGTTCTTTCGGTAATGAGTTCTCTTTTAAACTTAGCTAGGCTTATGAATATCCAAAAGATCAATTCTCCGCGAGAAGTTGGTGTATCAATTTATGCTCCTGTATTTGTTAATACTTTAAAACCTATATTTTTGTTTTTTAATTCTTCAACAGTAGTAATTAAGTGCTTAAGATTTCTTCTAAGCCGATCAAGTTTCCATATGACTATAGGGTATTACCTGGTTAAAGAACTTTAAGGCAAGCTCTACAAAATTCCTCAATGATACTTTTAGCACTGGGGGTATATAAAAATTTCTATTACGATCTTAAAACACAAATAAATTAAGTGTTAATCTCTGTTCTATAAAAGGACGCAAATTGTTAATTAGAGTAGGACGTTTGATCCTGTTCTTTTGTTGAAGCACACAAAAAAACATATGGTCATGAATTGGATAAGAGATGTCTTGTGTTGCTAGTATCCTAATTTGTAACCATTTTTCTTATAATTAAATTTTTAACAGTAAGTATCCCGTCTAATGTAGTTATTTAGATTTATCTTGAATACTGTACTATAATCATATATACTAATTTTATGACATAAATCATTAAATAAATGGAGGTAATATTATGATAAATAAAAGTTTTTATTTAGGATTTATCTTGGCCATTGCTCTATTTTTTCCTTATATTTTTAGTACTGATAATTTATATGAAAAAATAACACCAATTTTTGCTTATGATGGATATTTAAAAGTTACTCATAAACATCACTATCTTTATCATCATTAAAATATAAGTTTTCAAACTATACAGTATAAATATAAAATATTTTAACAATGACAAAAACAGATGAACCGCAAAAGTATTGGGTTTGTAGGGATGGATTTGCTGTTACCAATGAACATGAAATAAAAAAATCAAACTTATTCACTTGTATTTGTTAAAGTAACGCAAAAAGCTCTGTTGTATTATAATGGTAATCGGGAGAGAAAGAACTGTAAAATTGGAAGTACAGAAAATCTGTTATTAACATGACCAAATATGCTTTACTCTAAATGTAATAGTGAAGAAACTAAATCTTATGACAAAGCACGGGATAACTTGGTCGAGATTATTTACAATCACAAACTAACAATATAGGAAGGGAGCATAATTCTTACTGATATAGTCTTTCCCTGTTATAATACAAGATAAAAAATGCTTAATGTTCATTATATTTTGTTAAGCTTTTTGGTTGTTGTATAATAAATGACAAAATTCCAATAGGTATCGAAGGTTTTTCAACTTCTATATTGCAAAAAAGTGATACTATTTCTTCTATAGCAATGACATTGAATGTTAATAGACAAACTGTTGTGCGCATTAAAAAATGCTTTAGTAGAGTATTTTATTCTATTGCGTGTAATTAAGAAGAGTAGGATGGGTTAATAGATAACTTTTTCACAGCGTAATATTATCCATTGTATTAACACATAATTAATATCTTTTTAGTATATTGATACCAAGATAAGTTTATAGTAAAGGATATTAAGGTAACATATGTTAAGTTTTAGCATAAAAAGTATATTACAGTCACTTTCTTCTATTGGTCAGGTAGAATATAGATTTAGTGATACAAAAATAGAATTATATAAGGAAAAAACCTTATTTGCGGAGATTGTAGAAGACAATATATACATTATCAATCAACAAGGAAAAACAGTAAAGTATACAGCTAATATTGAGAACTTAAAACCAGCATTACTTAACGCTTATTTATATGCTAATACCTATAAATAAAAGTCTCGATTTTTTATAGGTAACATCTCTTTTAGTAATTATAACAACCAAAATAGATATTTCTGAATCTTTTTTACATATCACTTTAGTAACTCAGCAATTAAGTCTAAGAGTATTACAAGAGATGTGGTAATATATTTACAAAGAAAATAGTGTGTATAATTATGATTGACAAGTTGTATATTTTAATTGCAGAAGCCATGGCAACGAAATTTCATTACGATATAGTCGGCTATCTTGCAGCATTTTTTAGCACAATATCTCTTTTACCACAAATAATTAAACTATACAGGGAGCGTTCAGCTAAAGCTATTTCTGTTATCATGTATTCACTTTACTCGGCTGGGACTATACTATGGTTAGTATACGGTATTTTGCTTAGTTCAGCTCCTTTAATAATAACCGAAGTCATAACACTGCTTTTTGCTTCAACTATATTGATAATGAAATTAAAATGGGACAAACATTAAAACTGCCAATTAAGGAGCTAGTAATTTGCGTTTAAAATAGACCACTAAAGAGATTAGGAAAAAGGACAAAAATAGGAACCTAAGTCTGTTATTTTTAATAGCTAAGAAAAAGTTTGCAACAATAAATGTATTGCTTTAAAGGAACTAGATAAACCTTAGAAAGCAGAGAAAGCATTTAATCAAGAAAAGGGTTTAAGAGAAAGGAGTAGGGTGAGTACCAAGATCTTTTAATAGGCTAAAACAAAAGAGCTAAAGGCTATCTTATAGTGTGGTATAGACCACGTAATTTAGCATTGGCAACAACAATAATTTTGCGCATGAGGAGCAATAAGTGCTACCATTTTCTTTTTTCCTTTATTGATAAGATTTTGGCAGCATAACTTTAATTATGAGTTAGAATTTTTAGCAGCCATTATAATAGCTGAAATAATATAGATTTAGTTACAGACCGTTTATGTCTGATACCCCCTTTAAGCCGCTGAATTTACTATTATCATTTGATTATAGAAACAAGATCAGTAAGAGATTATATTCTCTCAAGTAAACCTTAACCACGAATATGGATCTTGTAAGTGAAAAAAAGCTTCAGTATGAAATAATTATGTCTAAATCAGCAGATTCTAATAAACGCACATGAAATATGTACAAAAACAAAAAGTACAAGATCTGGGTACATATCAACTTTAGAAAAAACCATATCTAATAAATAGCAAAGATATTTAAATTTTAATACTAAAATAAGCTATTGACACTAAAACAATATCTTTTATATGAGTGAGGTTGCTACTTCTGTTATTTGTCAGTATATTTTACAATTAATTGATTTAATTGTTCTTTACTATAAGGTTTAATTATGTAATCTTTTATACCTAATTTCTTTGCTTTTTCTATTTCTTTTTTATCTTGAATTCCAGTTTGTAATATTGTTGGTATCTTAATATTATTTTTATTAATCCACTCTAATAATTCTAAGCCACTCATTTTAGGCATAGTTAAATCTAAAAATATTATTTTGATTTCCTGTTGTTTAGCTTTATCAGATAATATTTCTGTAGCTATCTTGCCAGAACTTACGAGATATGCTTGAAACCCCAATGAACTTAATAATAATTTAGTTACTTTCAATATTGGTATTTCATCATCTATAAATAATATTTTAAACACAATTTATTACTCAAACATATGGAATAGAAAAATTTACACTTACAGTCTGAGGATCGATATTATCTACCCATATCTTTCCTTTATGCATACCTATTATTTCTTTACAAATTGATAGTCCTAAACCAATGCCATTTTGTTGATTCTTGGCATTTTCTCCCTGAAAAAAATTATCAAATATTTTTTCTTTTTCATCTTCTGGGAAATTATTCCCAGTATTTTCTATTTTAATCACAATTGCTTTAGGTTTTTTTAGTTCCTCAAGTTTTATTTTGATAATATCACTTTTTCCATATTTAATTGCATTATCTAATATATTTCTTATAACTTGGGTTATTTTTATCTCATCATAGGATAAATTAATATTCTTAACTTCACCTAAATTAAATGAAATATTTGCTAAACATGAAAATTCTTTAATGCATCCAATGCAAGTATCTACGATATTTCCGTTTGTAATATTATAAGTATTTTGGCCCTTAGCATTATTAGCAGAATTTAGCAAATGTGTTAAAAGTTTAATAAGTCTTTTATTATTGTCAGATAATATGTCAAGAATGTTATCAATTTCTTTTTTAGAAAAAGAAGAAATATTTTGCTTCATCTCTTCTACAATAGAGCTTATTATATGCAAAGGAGTTCTGATTTCATGACTTAACATGTTTAGAAAGTTTGTTTTATATTCTAAAGATAATGATAATTCCTCTGTCTTACTTAATAAAATTTGTTCTAGTTTTTTTTGTTTTGATATATCAATAGATATGCCAACTAATCCAATAACTTCATTAGATTCTCCTATCAATGGTGATTTATGACTAAGCATCCATTTTTTGACCCATTTGTTATTAATAATAACAGAGGTTTGTTCTTCCATTAATTGTTCTGTTCTGGTAGTAATTATTTTTTTATCATTGGCTTTAATTTCTTTTGCTAAGCCTTCTTTTAAGAAATCTTTATCTTCTTTGCCTATAAGGCTATGTACATTTTTAAATCCATAATTTTCTGCTTGTCTCTTATTACATCCTAAAAATTTACCATTTATATCTTTCCAATATACATGGCCAGGCATTATGTCTAAGATTTTTTGCATTACAAGTTCAGAAACTAAAGAGTTTTGTTTGTTATTTTTTTTAAAATTAACTCCAGCAGGGAGTAACAAATGATTGTAATGCTGAGACATTATAACACTGAAACAATACTCTATTGCTTCATTTCTTATAGAAGGATATACATCCACACTATAACCTTCCTCATACCAAATAGACATTACAGCGCATTCTTCTAGTAAATATTCTATACTGAGCTTTAGTCCTTTCTCTTCATTTAAATTATAATTTCTTTTTTTAAGTCTGTTATTAAACTCAATAGCTAGTTTTTGAATAATACTGACAAACACTTTATCATTATTATATAAAGAATTTACTTGTTCTCTATATAATGTATATTTTTTATCTTGAAGCCAACTATCCCATCTTATTCAACATAAACTGTTTTTGAGTCAGTTGAACTTTTGCGACAATCCTTTCTTTTGGTGTTCTGATTAAATTAGTTGCTAGACCAAGTTTTTCCATAAATGCTATTATCCATTTGTGTATATCTAATTGGTACCATTTATGTCCATTTCTATAATCGCGTGGGAAAGCGTGATAAAAATTATGTCAATTCTCTCCTAAGAACATAAAAAATAGAATTGGAATACCCCCAGCTGTCCCATTAGTATATTTTTTATCACCAAAAAAATGTACAACAGAGTTAATACAAAAAGTTGCTTGTTGTTGAATTGCTTCGGGTCAGAAAGTAGAATTAGTAGGATTTTCAGGAAGCGGAAAAAGTACTTTTGTAAACTTGATTTTAAGATTTTTTGACCTGGAGTCGGGATCAATCGAAATCGATAATCAAGATGTATTCATGGTGACTCAAGATTCACTGAGAAGAAACATAGCAATCATACCTCAAGACTTCATACTATTTCACCGTACGGTAATTGAAAATATTCGCTATGGTCGCACTGATGCAACAGATGAAGAAGTAATACAAGCATCAAAAGATGCTCATTGCCATGAATTTATTACAAAATTATCGCAAGGTTACAACTCTTTAGTGGGCGAACGAGGAGTTAAATTATCAGGAGGACAACGTCAACGAATTGTAGTAGCAAAAGCAATACTTAAAGATGCTCCTATTTTAATTATGGACGAAGCTACATCAGCTTTGGATTCAATAACTGAAAAATATATACAATTAGCATTACAAAAATTGATACATAAGCATACAGTTATCGTTATCGCTAACCGTTTATCAACACTTTCTGAAATGGATAGAATCCTTGTATTTGATAAAGGAACAATTATAGGAGATGGCACTCAAAATGAATTACTAGAAAAAAATGGACATTATGCTTTTATGTGGAGAATGCAATTAGGTGGTTTTTTGCCACTAAATCAAGATGTTGATTTAAATTAAATATCTTGGCCCAGCCTAATTATTTCTTACTTTTATTAACCTGATTAAAGTTATATGAAAAATGACTTTTTGAAAACGAGATTGTTTAAAGATTTGCTATTTATACATGAGAGCGTAAGTCTGTCATGTATATAGATATAAAGCTTTCTTATCTACCTCGGCATTAGTTTATCATTCATTTCTAAATAAATTATTTCATTTATCCTACTCTGTATTCCGATAGCTCCGAAATAACCCTTAGGAGCTTCTAATTCATAGGAATACCATTCTTGCTGCAACTCATCATTTCCATCAGTAAGTAAAAGATTTTGACCTGGTAATAATTTTATAACTTCAATGGTATTAATGGGATAAGATAACCCTCTACCAACAGCTTTTATTAGAGCCTCTTTTTTGGTCCAGGACTTATAAAAAGTTTTATACTGCTCATCAATATCTAAAGATTTAATTAACTCTATTTCTTTTTTAGTAAATACAAGTTCTAACATTTCCATTATATCAATAGTAGTATTATAAAACTCTATGTCTACACCTATTTTATTATTAAAAGCTATAACATAACAAACCATATTACGTGAATGAGACATATTGAATTCAATATTGCTATTCTTTAAAGAAGGTTTACCATGTGTATTATTTATTAACTCCAAGCTAGAAGGAGATTGATCGACGTAATAACCTAAAATACTTCTCAGAATTCCATGAGAAATTATATAATGGTTAGCAAGTACTTTATCATAATATTTTTTTGCTTGTTCTTGTTCATTAATAGATAAATATTTCCACAACAACGACAAATTGTCATTATATTGATCCATATCAATAATGTAAGTAAAAACTTTGTTCATATTTATATTTTAATTATTTAGATTTATCTTGAATACTGTACTATAATCATATATACTAATTTTATGACATAAATCATTAAATAAATGGAGGTAATATTTATGATAAATAAAAGTTTCTATCTAGGATTCATTTTAGCCACTATAATTTTTTCTCCTTACATCTTTAGTAGTAATAATTTATATGAAAATGTAAGATCAATTCTTACTTACAACGGACACTTAAAAGGTAATGATAAGTATCATTACCTTTATTACAGTTAAAAAACTCAAAGATGAGCTTGAGGGAAAGTAAAGCATTATTCTTTAATTAAGTTGATAAGTTAGTTTCAATAGTAAGAACATCTTGAATACTAGAATTTTTTATTATTTGATTAATTTCTAATATAATTTTAGATTTATATTTGTCTAAAACAAAATCAATTTCATTTGCTAAGTAATCAAAATTTTTTACTTTAACTTTTTTTATGCTAAGAATATCTGCTAGTTTAGAACGTAACAATTCTGCTATTAATAAATCTTCTGCTATATCATTAGATAAGTGCTCAAAATGCCTTAAAATTAGTTCTAAAGTATGCAACTTAATATCACTATTATCTAGGTTTATCACTATGTTTTTTGCTTGTTCCATGTCTTATTTTACCCTAAAGAAAGTACGAGCGCTAACTAAATCAAAATTTTACTAATTAATCAATAAAAAATGTATTAACCATCTCAGATGTTTTTGATAATAACACTAAAATTACAACTTTTGGTAAATTGAGCTTACAAGAATTTAACATCAATAAGTTAATGAAAAGTATTTTAATAAATTGTGAGTACTTAGTAAAGTTAATCAACAAATTAAAATCTCTGGATAAAAGGGACACACTGGATTTTGATATGATAAACAAAGCTATTTATTGAGCTAAAAAATATCAGGATCAACAGTATAGAAAGACTAGGGCGATTTTACTGGTAAAGAAATAATTCAATACCTTTTCTTTCTATATCTTCAAAGCTCATCTTGTCAATGCCTGGCGCTCCATTGTTCTTTCGTGCCAGACGATAGGATTCTCTTAAGGTTTCAATTTTATACACATGCACGTAAAATACCAACCGAAGTTAATCTCAATTCTTCTTCAGTCTTTACTTGAATGTATATCTTCTTCCTCATGTCTTGTAGTAAAATTGGAGTTTTTATCATTCTCCTTTACCTCTAGTTTTGTTAGAAGACATTTTCTAAGTAAAAAACCCTCGCTTCACGGGCATTACTTTGCTTCATCACTACTATCTCCCTATCCGACTCCTTCTCATCTTCTCTTCTTTTTCTAGATATATCTCGTTATAGAAAAGACCTTGCTCCTATGATTTCTCTAAAGATAAGAATGGCCTCTCCAATTGCTACTTATGTCCTATCTTTTTATGTCATCACTATTACCTCGCTGAAGAAACAAAACGTGTTAGTTAGATTTTGTTTTATTTTTTTACGTAATGCTTATAGGTTCACCTTCAGAGTTAATCCTCTCTTACAAGATTACCAATGTGTTCATTTGCATTACAACCTGAAACACTCACACTAATCTTTAAATTGGTTTATTGGTAGGCCTCAACACAATGATTTTGCTTTTTATTAAGTTTGGTTTTCAAGTGAAGTTTCATATAGCCTCTTATGCCAGTATCTAAAGATAATTGAGGATTATTAGTAAACAATTTGCAACTACTAAATGAAACACATAATAAACTATCACTCATGGGATGTGATCCCAAGATATAGCAGTAGAACGAGAGCGGAAGTACAACGGAAAGGCAAAAAACTACCACTAAATCCTGGGACAGTTGCTATTCTCACATAGTTTTATTAATTCCACAAAATAAATACGCAATCTACATTATTTTTGTATAATATTTATTCACCTAAAAGTATAACAAACCCTAATTATATGAAAAGCTATTTTAGAGAAGGAAAGAGATTTACCTATGTAGATTATTACTATTTTGTATTAAAATAATTAGTGACACAGAAAACACACCAGTTAATAAAGGTTACAACTATATTTAAAAAATAAGAAAGTAAAGCTACCGATGATAATATGTAATCACAAAAAGAAATACGATAACAATACTTGAGAATGAGATGAAAAGGTAAAAGAAAGCAGTCATTATTGATAGAGAACAGAATTATATTTTAACAAGGCTGATTTTACGGTATACTGACTCCAAAGCTCTGGTAAACAAGAAGGTGTTACTACAAGTGTGCGTGGATAATTTACCTAATGAAGACAAGTATAAAGTTATGAAAACTATTGTGGATAACTATATAAAATAAGAGTTTAACAAAGGTCTTAAAGTATGGAAAAAGTTAGAGAAGAGGGTATACAAGACGGTGTAGAAAAAACAGCAATTAATATGCTTAAATCTAACTTAGAACTTAAGCTTATTTCTTCTGTTACTGGTCTATCTATTGATGCCTTACAAAAGCTCAAGGCCTCTTTGTAACCACTTCTTTAACTTAGTATATCATCTTCTATAACTCTTATTGTCTTCAACAGCAGGGTAGTTCTCCTGTCTTATCATACTGGCTTTTTACTCCGTGTTAACGCAGTACAGATAAGATTTCTCTTGAACATCATCTAACTTTGCATAGTAATTGGTATTCTCCAACATTGATACGAAAACCCATATTATCTACTCTATAGATCTGGTTTGTAGATACAATAATTTGAGTATGTACGTTCTAAGTGATTTTATCTCACTAATTCCAATTAAAGCTGTATTCCATTTTTCTGTAATTTAACCTCATTTGTATTTGTTCTGCAGTATTTATTTTATTCAATCCCAAAATATCCCATAGTGCTATAGGAAAAACTATTTTCACCTATAAGAACTTCTTTATAGTCACTATCAATACTTGTAGTATCTGCAAAAAGACAAGGAATAGTTTTACCTCCAATAAATATATATCCTTCATGTTGTTTCTGTAACTGCACAGTATAACTATTGAGATTTTTTGATATTAATTCTTGAAGATTTTTAGTGGTAGATTATTTATTTTTGCTCCAGCTGCTAGTAATTTTTGTAAAATTTTAATATCGCATTGTTGTGAACAAGCAAGTTTAATGGGTGCTTCATCCAACCAGATATTAACATCTGCTTTATCTTCTAACAGTAGTTCTACAGCTTCTATATTCAACATAATTACTTCACGTTCTATAGGTAACCAGTGCTGAGTGTCGTATTTTGTATTTAGAACTTGATCATCAGCTTTAGTAAGAAGTATTTTTATTATATCTATGTATTTGACTTGAATAGCGTCATTAATTGCTTTTTGAATTACTTAATCTTGCATTGATTGTCGTTGTTCTTGCGTTGTTGGTTCTAACTCAGAATCAAAGTTGTCAATTATTTGTCTAGTGGCCACAGATAACTCAGAGGGGTTGATAATATTACTTGAAGCGGTTTTGACTATATATAAACTAATTGAATTTAGTTTAGAAAGTTTTTCGTACTTGTCAGGAGTTATAAATTTTTTTCTATGTATTTAGAGTTTGCGTTTTCAAATATCTCTTTTAACAATTTTTCTATAGATACTTTAGCAGTTTTAGATTTTTTAGAGTCTTTGAATCCAGATGCTTTAGCACTCTGCAAACCTAATTCATAACTTTTATTTATACTTTTAAATTGTTCAAGTTTTTGTCTTAAAATAAAAGCTTTGTAGACAGCTATGTTCATTTTAGAATCCGAAAACATATCAAATGATAATGATATTTTATATTCATCTGGTAAGGAATCTTTTAGTACGAATTCTAGGAATTTGTCTAAACAGTATAAAGTTAATGGAGCACAGTTGCTGTAATCATAATTGAAACCTTGTAAATCAACAGCATCAGATTTATATTTAAAGACTTTGATTGTATTTTTGTAAATGCTCTGTGCAAAGATTTTCATTTGATTAATTACGGCTTCTGTTTTGTTCTCAAAAGCAAAAGATTCACCATACGGATCTTTGAAAATTGTGTGTACAATTGAACCTGCAGACGTATTTTCGAAATGAATTACCAATGAATGTGCATGATTCTCTATAGAAAG
>Ga0209572_1000932_pt1 | contig 28859 bp, 29 predicted proteins | sample EBPBio232012_DNA_FD_185867 | JGI IMG/M metagenome (GOLD analysis project Ga0209572, IMG submission 185867) | Wastewater treatment Type I Accumulibacter community from EBPR Bioreactor in Madison, WI, USA - Reactor 1_1/23/2012_ DNA (SPAdes)... | ecosystem: Engineered > Bioreactor > EBPR >...
CCTGGCGAGCGCTCGCCGCTTCGGGCGGGGTGGGGGTCAGCCACGGCTGATGTGCAGGACGTGCGGTAGTTGTGGGCCCCCAAGGATAGCGGAAGCACGCCCCGCCCCTTCAAGGGCGGGGGCGACCGACGCTCAGGAGCCGGATTTGTGGCGCCCGGCGCGCACGGCCTCGCGCACTTCCTGGGCCGTGGCCAGCACGTCGCGCATCAGCGAAGCCTCGGCCTTCAGCCAGTAGTCGACCTCGCCCACCTGGCCGGCCCACAGGCCGTCCAGTCGGGTGCGGAACGTGGCCTCGGGCAGTTTCAGATGCGCGGCGGCCTCGCTGCCGGCTTGCTCGACCACGGCACCGGCGCGGCGCGCAATACGCAGCATGGGCAGGTTTTCGCACAAGGCGTGGATGTACAGCTGCTGCACGCCGACGTTGGCGGCACGCACGGCGGCGCGCTCGAACAACCGCGCCCCGAAGCCGCGGCCGCGCGCATGCTTGGCCACCGACACCCCGAACTCGGCGTAGCCGGCCACGGTGAAGTCCGCCGGGTACGCCAGGTGCGCCATGGCGATCAGCTCCAGGCGACGGTTGAAGATGCCAAACACCTGGTCGCGCTCGAAATCCAGGCCGTCCACGTACTGCCGAATCTGGCGGTCGTTGGCGGCGTAGCCGAAGCGCAGGTAACGGTCCTGCGGGTCCAGACCGAGCAAGTGCTGCTTGATCCGCTCCCGGTAACGCGGCCCGATCTCGCGGATCGGCACCACGGCAGCCGGTTGCCGATTCGGCGTGGTGCTGGTGGCTGGCTCGGAAGGGGTGAGGTTTGCTTTGTCCATGGATTCAATATAGGGTAAATACCTAAAAATACTTAGAGTCAGGACTCCAAAACCGACGTCTAGGCCGTATCCGTGCCGATGGCGTCAACTTTTACGCACAAAACGGCGCAGCGGACGACGCCATTCCCGTCAGTCGCGGTGCTTGGCCCACTTGGCACGCAGGGCGTCCAGCACCGACAGCCGGCGCGGCCCGGGCTCCAGATGCACCGCCAGGCCGGCGGCCAATTCGCCCGGTGCGTCCACGGCCAGGTAGAAGCCGCTGATGCCCCGCTGCACCATGAGCCGTCCGGCCACGCCCACACCCATCACGGCAGCCAGCTTGCCGCACGGCTCGCGCGGCCCAGTCACCCGCAGTACGCAGTCAGAGCCTTCAAAGCGCAGCAGGTCACCGATCCATGCCTCGCGCTCCACCAGGCCGGTGAGCGTGAGGTTTTCGCCCATGAAACCGGGCGGCAACGGCTGGTCGGCGGTGACCACGCCCTGGCGCGCACGCTCGGCACGCCAGAACGCCAGGTGCTCGACCGGATAGGCGTACACGGCTTTCTGCAAGCCGCCGTGCACCGACAAATCCGCCTGCTCGTCTCCGGCCAACCCCAGTGGCCCGACCACCACCGGGGCCTCCACCGGAGTCTTGCGGATGGCGCTGAGCACCGTCCGACCGCCTGGCACGGGCAAGCGCGCGGCGGCGCCAATGTTGACTGAGAGCAGGTTCGCCATGGCAAGACACCGTTGGGCCCAGGAATACGTCGGCACCCAGGGCCTGGTCACCCCCGCCCCGGGCGCTCCGAGCATGCCAGAACGCGAAGTGGTCAGCCCCGACGCGCGCTCCGGCGCGAGGCCTGATCCTGCCGGAAACGCTGCAGCGTGGTGCGCATCTCCGGACTGTTGAAGGCGAGGATCTGGTTGCGGTTCTCCATCTCGATCGCCGCGTCAAGTGAGGGCGCGTCGACGTTCACTTGCAGCGCCTGCTTGGTCAGCTTCAGGCCGAACGACGAGTTGCGGGACATCCGGCGGGCCAATGTCCCGGCCGTGCCCAAGAGATCGTCCGTGACGATGCGATTGACCAGACCGATGCGCTCGGCCTCGGCGGCGTCGATCACCTCCCCCGTGAGCATCAGCTCCGACGCATGCCCCAGCCCGACCACGCGCGGCAACAGCCAGGACACCCCGACGTCGCAACCGGACAGGCCGAGCCGGACAAATGCCGTGCCAAAACGCGCCTGTGGTGTCGCCAAGCGCACGTCGGCGGCCAGGGCAAGGGCCAGCCCACCGCCGGTGCACGGGCCATGGATGGCGGCGATCACAGGCTTGGTACAGGCTTTGAACCGGGCCACCGCACCCCCGGCGCGCTCTTGCAAGTGCATCGCCGCCGGCACGTCGCGCCCGAGCATCTCGTCGATCGCGGCCAGGTCCAGTCCGGCGCAAAAACCACGACCGGCGCCCGTGAGCACCAGCACGCGCACGGCATCGTCGAGGCTCGCCACCTCGGCCAGGCGCACGAGTTCGTCGAACATCGGGAACGTGATCGCGTTCAGCACCTCGGGCCGATTCAGCGCCACGGTGACCACGCCGTCGGCGTCGGCCGCCCCCACCTGAAGAAAATCAAACGACTGCGTCGCCAAGCTGCTCATGGGCCCTCTCCTGAAAGAAAACGGGGCGCGAAGCCGGGGCGAATACGGCCCCCCGGGCCTCGGTGAAAGATCTCGCGCGCCTGATTGTGCGGATGCTCGGCGGCCTCCGCCATGGACAGCACCGGCGCGAAGCACACATCGGTGCCTTCCAGCCGATCGCACCAGCACTGCCGAGTCTGGGAGCGCAACACGGTCGCCACCCGCGCCTTCAGCGCTGCCCAATCCTGCCGCTGGTTCTGTCGACTCCGGTCCACGTCATCCAGCCCCAGCTCGCGCAGGAACAGGTCGTAGAACTGTGGCTCCATGGCCGCCACCGTCACGTACTTGCCGTCCGCGCACTCATAGGTATCGTAATAAGGCGAGTCATGGAACACGCTGGGCTCCGGCCCATCGATATTGCCGACCGCGCGCACCCAGTGTGCCAGGGCCCCCAGCATGGCCACCACGTCCAGTATGGCCGCGTCAACCACCCGGCCGGGGCCTCCCGCGCGCACGTCCGCCAGCGCGCACGCCACGCCCAGCGCCAAGCCGAGCGCGCCCCCCGCATCGCCCACCACGGTAGGCGGCACCATGGGACGGTCTCCGGCGCGCGCCGACAGCGAGAGCAAGCCAGTCAGCGCGACATAGTTCAGGTCGTGCCCCGCCGCGCGCGCCAGCGGACCGGATTAGCCCCAGCCGGTCATGCGGCCATAGATCAAGCGCGGATTGCGGGAGAGACAAGCGGCTGGCCCCAAGCCCAGGCGCTCCATCACGCCAGGCCGGTTGCCTTCGATCAGTACGTCGGCACGCGTCACCAGCTCCAGGGCTTGCGCCACCGCCCGCTGGGCTTTTCAGGTCCACGGTCCGCACCTGCTTGCCCTCCCGCATCGGGTGGTCGGTGACCGCGCCCAGATCGCGCGACAGCTCGCCCGGCTGAGGACGCGCCAGAACCGTGACCTGCGCACCCATGCCGGTCAGAATCAACCCCGCCAGCGGCCCCGGGCCGATGCCCTCGAACTCGACGATGTGCACGCCCTCCAGGGGCCGGGAAAGTGACATGACCGAATCCCCCTTCAGATACCCGTCAGGCCACCCGTGCACATCAGCGTCTGCCCGCTGACGTAATCCGACTCCGGCTGGCAGAACAGGAACACCGCTCCGGCGGCTTCCTCGGGCGTGCCACCACGGCCCAGCGGAATGCCTTTTTCCATGGCGGCCAGTAGGTCGGGGTTGACCCCCACCTTGATGTCACGCCCACCGATATTGGCCGTGCCGCCCGCGTCGGCGGCGGTGGAGGTGAGGCGGGTCATGATCAAACCGTAGGCCACGCAATTGACCGTGACGTTCATGCGTCCCCACTCCTTGGCCAGGGTCATGGTCAGACCGGTGATGCCGGCCTTGGCTGTGGAGTAGTTGGCCTGTCCGGCATTCCCGAACAGACCGGCCACCGACGAAATGTTGACCACCTTGCGCATCACACGCCGACCCTGCTCGGCCTCGGCCTTCGTGAGCTTCCGAATCACGGGCTGGGCAGCGCGCAGGATGCGGAAGGGCGCCGTCAGATGGGTGTCCATCATGGCGTACCACTGCTCGTCGGTCATCTTCTGGACCACGTTGTCCCAGGTGTAACCGGCGTTGTTGATGATGATGTCCAGTCCGCCGTAGGTCTGCACGGCGGTGCCTACGAAGCGGTCGGCGAAATCCGGTGCCGTCACGCTGCCTGGGCAAGCGACTGCCGTTCCACCCGCGGCCTGTATCTCGGCCACCACTTCTCGTGCGGGCGCCTCGTCCAGGTCGTTCACCACCACGCGCGCACCTTCGGAGGCGAGTTTCAGGGCGATGGCGCGACCAATGCCGCGACCGGAACCAGAGACCAGGGCCACTTTGCCGTCGAGTTTCATCGTCATGGAAATTTTCTCTCTAGGGATAGGAAAGGGGGATGAAGTGATCGGTCAGGGCAAGGCCACCAAGGCCTCTCCGGCGATCTTGACTTCGCCAAACTGATTCGCGCTTTGCACCGCCAGGCGCACGCAGCGCTCGCCACCAACCTCGATTTTTTCCAGCACGCGTCCGCTGCAGCGGACGACGTGACCGAGGTGCGTGATGCCCTGGAAACGCATGTCGAAGCGGCGCAGGCGCGATTGCGGCACCCAGCGCGTGACGAGGCGCCCAACCCAGGCCATGCCCAGCATGCCCTGGGCAAACACATCCGGCATGCCGGCACGGCGCGCGAAATCCAGATCGATGTGGATCGGGTTGTGGTCGCCGGAGGCGCCTCCAAACAGGGCCAGACGTGCGCGGTCCACCGCCGGCAGATCCAGCACCGGCAACTGGTCTCCGACCTGCACGTCGTCGTAGCTCATGGGTTTCATCGCTTGCTCCTTCAATGCCGGCACACGAGCACGCTGCGCAGCTCGGCCACCAGTTCACCGGCCTGGTTCGTGGCGCGGGAGGACTTCACCACGAACTCCAGCGCACCGTTCTTCTTGTCGTAGATGTCCTCGATGCATGAGCGCACCGTGACCGTGTCGCCCACGCAGACCGGCTGGTGGTAGGTAAAAGACTGCTCACCGTGCAGCAGCTTGGACAACGGCAGCTGAAGCAGTTCCAGCATGCGATCGACGGCGCCGGAATCCAGCTCCACCGCGAACAGAAAAGTGGGCGGCGCCGGCAAATCGGGGTAACCCGCGGCCTGGGCGGCGGCCCGGTCGGTGTAGACCGGGTCGTCCTCACCGATCGCCTTGGCGAAAAACCGCAGGCGGGACGCTTCGATCGGCAACTCGGAAGCCCCCAGCTCATGACCAATCCATGTTTTGTCGATCATGGCCGTTTCCTCACGCGCGCTCGTACAAGGTCACCACGCAGGCGCCACCCAGGCCCAGGTTGTGCTGCAAGGCCAGACGCGCGCCCTCGACCTGACGCTGGCCGGCCGTGCCACGCAACTGCTGGACCAGTTCGGTGCACTGCGCGAGCCCTGTCGCACCCAGGGGGTGCCCCTTGGACAGCAATCCGCCAGAAGGGTTGGTCACGACCTTGCCGCCATAGGTGTTGTCGCCATCACAGACGAACTTCTCCGCGCCGCCCACCGGGCACAGCCCAAGGGCTTCGTAGCTGATCAACTCGTTGTGCGCGAAGCAGTCGTGCAACTCGACCACGTCGATGTCGTCCGGCCCCACGCCGGCCTGCTCGTAGACCTTGCCGGCGGCCTCGCGCGCCATGCTGAAACCCACCACCTCGCGCATGTCGCGGGCCTCAAAGGCGATCGGCCGGTCGGTGGTCATCGCCTGGGCCTTGATGCGCACGCTGCGGTCCAGTTGGTGCCGCTCGGCGAAATCCGCCGAGCATACGATGGCGGCGGCCGCGCCGCAGGTGGGCGGGCACGCCATCAAGCGCGTCATCACGCCGGGCCACAGCACGGGTGACGCCAGCACATCTTCCTCGGTCACCACGTTGCGAAACAGCGCCAGCGGATTGTTGGCCGCATGGCGGCTGGCCTTGGCGCGGATCTTGGCGAACGTCGAAATCTGGGTGCCGTACTCGCGCATGTGCGCTTCTCCGGCACCGCCAAAATACCGCAGCGCCAGCGGAATTTCGCCGTGACCCACCAGCTCCTCGGTGGCCGCGTCAAAGCGGGCAAACGGGCTCACGCGGTCATTGAAAACCGAACCCAGTGCACCCGGGTTCATCTGCTCGAAACCCAGCGCCAGCACACAGTCCGCCGCCCCGGTGGCCACGGCCTGACGCGCGAGGAACAAGGCGGTGGATCCGGTGGAGCAGTTGTTGTTGACGTTAACGACCGGAATGCCGGTCATGCCCACGTCGTACAGCGCGCATTGCCCCGCCGTGGAGTCGCCATAGACGTAGCCGACGTAGGCCTGCTGGACGCTCTCATAGCCGAGCCCCGCATCGGCAAGTGCCGCTTGAACCGCCGTGGCGGCCATCTGCGTATAGGGTTGGTGCTTGCCGGGCTTGGCGAACGGAATCATGCCGACGCCAGAGACAAAAACTTCGTGGGACATGCCATCTCCTTGGTGTGCTTGAACAACGACCCCATCGTAAAATTCACACAGCCTGCCGCCGATGCCAAGCCGCATCGATTCCATGGCAGAAGACCTCAATTCCCGCGTGCCCTCCCCCGCCCCCTACACAGTTCCAATGGCCCTGGTGCAGGGAACGCTGGAAGGTGCGCGGCTGCGCGGCCATCTGCCGGACACTTGGTTGAAGGAAGCCGACATCGCCCCTCGACTGCTCACGCGAGAAAGCGCCCGCGTCAGCACCGATCAGTACATCGCCCTGCTCAAGCTGCTGATCGCGCGATTGGATGACGAAGCCATCGGCTTTCTGGCCCGCCCGCTCAAGCCGGGCAGCCTGGAACTGATCGCTCGCGCCGCGCTCGACGAAACCGATCTGCTGGCCGCTTTGCGGCGGGTGTCCCGGGTGATGGCCCTGCTGCAAGACGACCTGGAACTCGAGCTGGTCCATGACGGCACCGCCGCCGGCCTGGCGCTGCGCCTGGACAGCGCGCTCTGGCGGCCTCGCTTCCTGCACGAGTACATGGTGCGCATCCTGTGGCGCCTGGCGGCGTGGCTGGTGGGTGGATCGCTGCCGGCACGGCGCTTTGACTTCGCGTTCGAACAACCGCCCTATGCGCGCCAATATGGGGTCACGTTTCCGGCCCCGTTGCGCTTTGGGCAGCCCCTGTCGGCGTTCTGGTTCGACGCCCGGCGGCTGACGCGCCCCGTGACGCGTGACCGGGCCGCACTGCGCAGCTTCGTCGCCTCGTGGCCGGCGGCGATGATCGTGCCGCGCCGGGGCAACGAAGGCATCGTCGCCCGGGTGCGCCTGCATTTCGATCGCAGTCGGCCACTGTGGCCCGGGCTGCGTGACACCGCCGCGACCTTTCACATGTCGGCCCCCACGCTGCAACGGCATCTGGCGGCCGCGGGGACGTCGTTCCAGACCTTGAAGGATGAGCTGCGCCGGGACATCGCCATCGTGCGTCTGGCCGCGGGCCAGGACAGCCTGGCCGAGTTGGCGTTGACCCTGGGTTTTGCCGACTCGGCGGCTTTTCAGCGCGCGTTCAAGGGCTGGACAGGCAGCGCGCCAGGGACGTACCGGCGCCGCGCGGGCGCCTGATTTCAGTCCCGCATCAGCGCCTCGATGGCGTCGGCATCGACCGGTACGTCGCGCGTGATCAGCTCGCAGCCGCTGGCGGTGACGACGGCGTCGTCCTCGATGCGGATACCGATGTTCCAGAACGCTTCGGGTGCCTGCGCGCTGGGGCGCACGTACAGGCCGGGCTCGATGGTCAGCACCATGCCGGGGCGCAGCACGCGCGCCGGGCGGTCCTTGATGATTTCGCCGGACAGCGGATCGCGCCGTTCGCTGACCTGGCCGCGCTCGGCCGGCTCGACGTAGCTGCCGCAGTCGTGCACGTCCATGCCCAGCCAGTGGCCGGTGCGGTGCATGTAGTAGGCGAAGTAGTGGCGGTTGGCGATGGCGTCTTCCACGCTGCCATGCGCCTGGCGGGTGAGCAGGCCCAGCTCGAACAGACCTTCGGTCAGCACCCGCACCGTGGCCTCGTGCGGGTCGGTGAAGCGCGCGCCGGCCCGCGTGGCGTCGATGGCGGCCTGTTGGCTGGCCAGCACCAGTTCGTACAGCGCGCGCTGCGGCCCGGTGAAGCGGCCGTTGGCGGGAAAGGTGCGGGTGATGTCCGACGCGTAGCCGTCCAGCTCGCAGCCGGCGTCGATCAGCACCAGCTCGCCGTCGCGGATCGGCGCGGCGTCGGCCCGGTAGTGCAGCACGCAGGCGTTGGCGCCGGCCGCGACGATGCTGCCGTAGGCTGGAAACTGCGCGCCGTGCTGGCGGAATTCATGCCACAGCTCGGCGTCCAGGTGGTACTCGCGCACGTCCTGCCCGGCACGCAGCATGGCCGCGCAACGCCGCATGGCGCGCACGTGGGCGCCGGCGCTGATGCGGGCGGCGCGGCGCATCACGTCCAGCTCGTGGGCGTCCTTGACCAGGCGCATCTCGTCCAGCAGCGCGCACAGATCGCGCTGGCTCTCGGGCGCCAGCGCACCGTAGCGCACGCGGGCGCGCACCTTCTGCAACCAGCCGTCGACGCGGCTTTCCAGCCCGGGGTGCGTGGCGAACGGCCACCAGACGACGGAGCGGTTTTCCAGCAGTTGGGGCAGGCGCTGGTTCAGCTCGTCGACCGAGTAGGCCGCGTCCACGCCCAGCGTGGCGGGCGCGGCCTCGGGCCCCAGGCGAATGCCGTCCCAGATTTCGCGTTCCACGTCCTTGGGTTGGCAGAACAAGGTGCTGTGCCCGTCGGCGCCGAGCACCAGCCAGGCGGCCGGCTCGGTGAAGCCGGTCAGGTAATAAAAGTAGCTGTCGTGCCGGAAGGGAAAGTCGTTGTCGCGGTTGCGCGGCATGACTTGCGCGGTGGGCACGATGGCAATGGCACCTTCACCCAGCTGGGCGGCCAGGCGGGCGCGGCGGTCGGCGTAAACCGAGGTCATGGCGGAGGTCATGGTGAAAGCTTAAGGGATCGCCCGAAGCCCCGCGCGGCGCCGGGCTACGCGCCGTTCAGCTGCGCCAGCCGCTCGGGCGTGCCGACGTCGGTCCAGGGGCCTGGGTACAGCTCGGCGCTGACCTGGCCGGCGGCGATCGCCTGGCGCAGCAGGGGCGCCAGCGGCGCGGCCGTGCCTTGCGGGTTGCCGGACAGGATGGGGCACCAGGGCGCCTCGAACAAGGCGCGGCGGTACAGCCCGATGGTGCTGAAGGTGTGGCGCACGCCGCCTGCCGGTGCCTCGTTCAGCGCCTGGCCCTCGGGGTCGAGAGCGAAATCGCCGTGCGGGTTGTGCGGCGGATTGGGCACCAGCCACAGGTGCGCCAGCCGGTCGCTGCAGGCAAAGCGCTGCACCGCCTCGGGGGCAAACACGAAGTCCGGGGCATAGATATCGCCGGCCACCACCCAAAACAGGTCCTCGGCGCTCGGCGCCAGCAAGGGCAGCGCGCGCGCGATGCCGCCGGCGGTCTCCAGCGCGTAGCCGAAATCCTGCCCCTCGGCCGAGATCAGGGGCGTCGAATACTCCTGTTTTTGTAGCTGCTCAGGATGAATTGACGCCGACTTATGGGCAAAATAGTCCGAGATCTTCCCGCCCAGCCAGGCCGTGTTGACCACGATGTCGGCCACCCCGGCGCGCCGCAGCGCCTGCACCCACCACCACAGCAGCGGCTGGCCGCGCACGGTCAGCAGGGGCTTGGGCGTGTGGTCGGTCAGGGGCCGCATGCGCTCGCCGCGGCCGGCCGCCAGAATCAGGGCGCGCACGCTGGGCGCCACGCCGGGCGTGCTCAGCCTCATGCCGCCGAGCCCGTGTCGCCGGCGGGGGCCGGCAGCGTGCCGCGCCGCAGTGCGTGGCGCTGCACCTGGGCGGCGCTGAACAGAGCCTCCAGCGTCAGCAGCAGCTGGCGCGCCGCCGCGCCATGGTCGGCGCTGTGGTTGCAGACGTACACGTCCAGCGTCACCGCGCGTTGCTCGGGCCAGGTGTGCAGGCACAGGTGGCTTTCGGCCAGCAGCACGGCGGCGGTGACGCCGCCGGCACCGGCCAGGGTACCGGGAAAGCTGTGCGTGAGCCGGTCCACGGCCTTCAGGCCGACCTGGGCCACGGCCTGCTCGCAGGCGGCCAGCAGCGCCTCGGCGTCGGTCAGCCAGGCCGGGTCGCAGCGGCAGTCGTGCAGATCGGCGGTCAGGTGCAGGCCTTGCATGGGGCGAGTATGCCCAATCCGACGGCGCACGGGCGTCCCGCCCGCGGTTCGGCGTGGCTCTGTAAAATTACGGGTTTTCCTGCCCCAGCCTTACCCGGAGAGCCGCACCATGGCAAACCCCCAGCAAATGGCCAACGCCGTGCGCGCCCTGGCGATGGACGCCGTTCAACAAGCCAATTCCGGCCACCCCGGCGCCCCCATGGGCATGGCCGACATGGCGCTGGCGCTGTGGAACCGCCACCTGCGCCACAACCCCGTCAACCCCTCGTGGGCCGACCGCGACCGCTTCGTGCTGTCCAACGGCCATGCGTCGATGCTGATCTACGCGCTGCTGCACCTGACGGGCTACGACCTGCCGATCGAGGAGTTGAAGAACTTCCGCCAGCTGCACAGCAAGACCGCCGGCCACCCCGAGTGGGGCATGACCCCGGGCGTGGAGACCACCACCGGCCCGCTGGGCCAGGGCATCACCAACGCGGTGGGCATGGCGCTGGCCGAAAAACTGCTGGCGGCCGAGTTCAACCGCCCCAGCCACGCCATCGTGGACCACCACACCTACGTGTTCCTGGGCGACGGCTGCCTGATGGAAGGCATCAGCCACGAGGCCTGCGCCCTGGCCGGCGCCTGGAAACTGAACAAGCTGATCGCCCTGTACGACGACAACGGCATCAGCATCGACGGCCAGGTGGCGCCGTGGTTTGTCGACAACACGGCCCAGCGCTTCGAGGCCTACCAGTGGAACGTGATCGGCCCCATCGACGGCCACGACGTCGATGCGGTGGACCGCGCCCTGGGCGAGGCCAAGCAAAGCAGCGACCGCCCCACGCTCATCATCTGCCGCACCCACATCGGCAAGGGCAGCCCGCACCGCCAGGACACGGCCAAGGCGCACGGCGAGCCGCTGGGCGCGGAGGAGATCGCCCTGACGCGCCAGACCCTCGGCTGGGCGCATCCGGCGTTCGAGATTCCGCAGGATGTCGCCGCCGCCTGGGACGCCCGCCCCGCCGGCGCCCAGATCGAAACCCACTGGAACACCCGCTTCGCCGCCTACCGGCAGGCCTTCCCCGAACTGGCCGCCGAGTTCCAGCGCCGCATGGCCGGCGACCTGCCCAAGCACTTTGCCCAGGTGGCCGTCGACGCCGCCGTCGCCGCGCACAGCAAGGGCGAGACCGTGGCCAGCCGCAAGGCCAGCCAGATCGCGCTGGAGGCCTTCACCGCCGCCCTGCCCGAGCTGCTGGGCGGCAGCGCCGACCTGACCGGCTCCAACCTGACCAACACCAAGAGCACGCCGCCGCTGCGCTTTGACGACGACGGCGCGGTGATCAAGACCGAGGACGGCCAGATCGGCCGCCACATCAACTACGGCGTACGCGAGTTCGGCATGGCCGCCATCATGAACGGCGTGGCGCTGCATGGCGGCTACATCCCCTACGGCGGCACCTTCCTCACCTTCAGCGACTACAGCCGCAACGCCATCCGCATGGCCGCGCTGATGAAGCAGCGCGTGATCCACGTCTTCACGCACGACTCCATCGGCCTGGGCGAAGACGGTCCCACGCACCAGTCGGTCGAGCACGCCGCCAGCCTGCGCCTGATCCCTGGCCTCGACGTCTGGCGCCCCGCCGACACCGCCGAGACCGCCGTGGCCTGGGCCGTGGCCCTCGAAAACCGCAGCCGCCCCAGCGCCCTGCTGCTGAGCCGCCAGAACCTGCCCTATCTTCCTAAGCGCGACCTGGGCGACATCAGCCGCGGCGCCTATGTGCTGAGCGAGCCAAGCGACCTGGGCCTGAAAACGCCGGCGCGGGCCGTCATCATCGCCACCGGCTCCGAGGTGCAGCTGGCGCTCAAGGCGCAGGAGTTGCTTGCTTCTAAAAAGATAGCTGTTCGGGTTGTTTCCATGCCGGCCACCACCGTATTTGACCGGCAAACGCAAAAATACAAACAGTCCGTGCTGCCCGAGGGCCTGCCGCGCATCGCCGTCGAAATGGGCGTGACCGACGGCTGGTGGAAGTACGGCGTGGCCGCCGTGGTCGGCATCGACCGCTACGGCGAGTCGGCCCCGGCGCCCAAGCTGTTCGAGTTCTTCGGCTTCACGCCGGAAAACGTGGCCGAGACGGTGCAGGCCGTGCTGCAGCGCCGTTGATTTTTTGGGGCCATTTCGGCCCCTTGCGCTGAATGGATCAGCGCGAGTAGCTATCGATAAACCAGCAAAAGGAAACTGCAATGACCATCAAAATCGGCATCAACGGCTTCGGCCGCATCGGGCGCATGGTGTTTCGCGCGGCCATCGCCAACTACTCGGACATCGAAGTGGTCGGCATCAACGACCTGCTGGAGCCCGACTACCTGGCCTACATGCTGCAGTACGACAGCGTGCACGGGCGCTTCAAGGGCGACATCCAGGTCGAGGGCAATACCCTGGTCGTCAACGGCAAGAAAATTCGCCTGACCGCCGAGCGCGACCCGGCCGCCCTGAAATGGGCCGATGTCGGCGCCGAGGTGGTGATCGAGTCCACCGGCCTGTTCCTGACCAAGGAAACCGCCCAGAAGCACCTGGACGCCGGCGCCAAGAAAGTCATCATGAGCGCGCCCAGCAAGGACGACACGCCCATGTTCGTGCACGGCGTGAACTGCGCCAAGTACGCCGGCGAGCCGATCATCAGCAACGCCAGCTGCACCACCAACTGCCTGGCCCCGGTGGCCAAGGTGCTCCACGACAAGTGGGGCATCAAGCGCGGCCTGATGACCACCGTGCACGCCGCCACCGCCACCCAAAAGACCGTGGACGGCCCGAGCAACAAGGATTGGCGCGGTGGCCGCGGCATTCTGGAGAACATCATCCCCAGCTCCACCGGCGCGGCCAAGGCGGTGGGTGTGGTGCTGCCCGACCTCAAGGGCAAGCTGACGGGCATGAGCTTCCGTGTGCCGACCTCCGACGTGTCGGTGGTTGATTTGACGGTGGAGCTGGCCAAGAGCGCCAGCTACGCCGAGATCTGCGCCGAGATGAAGGCCCAGAGCGAGGGCAAGCTGAAGGGCATTCTGGGCTACACCGAGGACAAGGTGGTGGCCACCGACTTCCGCGGCGACGCACGCAGCTCGATCTTTGACGCCGAAGCCGGCATCGCGCTGGACGGCACCTTCGTCAAGCTGGTGAGCTGGTACGACAACGAATGGGGTTACTCCAACCGCTGCCTGGACATGGTGCGGGTGGTCAGCCAGAAGTCGTAACCCTTCCTGCACGGCGCCGCCCGCCCCGAGGCCGACCTGGCCTGAAGGCGCGCTGCACGCCCTCCCAGCGGCTGCCACGGCAGCCGCTTTTTTTTATCGGTCAGCGAACGGGCCGAGGCCTCCCCTGGACAGGCCACGACAGCCGACTCCGCCAACGCGATGATGGCCTCCCGGTCACCTGGCCTTAAGGTCGCCATCACGCGGTCTCCCCACAATGGCCGGTCTCCTGGCAGCTTTCTGAGGTTGCCGCTGTAAAGATGGGAGCGTCGCCATGCGCCTGCATCGTCTTTGGCCTGTCCTGCTTTACTGTTGCCTGGCGCCGGCCGCGGCACCCGCATCGGCGCAGTCGCCCGCCACCGGGCCACCTTCCCGGGCGGCGCGCGGGTTGATCGTCCACCTCAAGGCCCCCTCGGACATCCGCGAATCGGCCCAGGCCACGCGGGAGCGCCTGACCGCCCTGGCCGCCGACACCGGACTGTCGCCAGCCCACCCCCCCATCATCCTGGGCGGCGGCCAACACCTGCTGCGCTTCGCGCATCCGCTGTCCGGGGCCGACCTGCAGGCGGTGGAACGCCGCGTGCGCCTGCACCCGTTCGTGGCAACGGCCGAGCCAGACCTGCGCCTGAAGCGGCTGGCGGAGCCCCAGGACCCCTACTACGTCAACGGCACCCAGTGGTACCTGCGCCGCCCGGCCGAAGGGGGCGCGGCGGCCATCAACCTGCCACCGGCCTGGGATCGCAGCGCCGGCTCGCCGCGGCAGGTGGTGGCGGTGCTGGATTCCGGCGTGCTCTACCACCACCCCGACCTGGCCGGCAGACTGCTGCCCGGCTACGACATGGTCAGCGACACAAACACCGCCAACGACGGCGACGGGCGCGACGCCGATGCCTCGGACCCGGGCGACTGGATCAACGCCGCCGAGGCCGGGACGATGCACTTTGCCGACTGCACGCTAGAAGACAGCAGCTGGCACGGCACCTTCATCGCCGGCGTGATCGCCGCCACCACCAACAACGGCCAGGGCGTGGCCGGTGTCAGCTGGAACAGCATGGTGCTGCCGGTGCGGGTGGCCGGCAAATGCGGGGCCTGGCTGTCGGATCTGCTGGACGGCATGCGCTGGGCCGCCGGCCTGCCGGTGGCGGGTGTGCCGGCCAACCCGTACCCGGCCAAGGTCATCAACATCAGCTACGGCGGCAACCGCGCCTGCAGCAGCGCCTACCAGTTGGCGATTGACGACGTCACGGCCGCCGGCGCCCTGGTGGTCGCCGCGGCCGGCAACAACGACAGCCAGCTGACACGCCCGGCCGATTGCGCCCAGGTGCTGTCGGTGGGCGCGGTGCGCCAGGATGGCCTGAAAACCGCCTACTCCAATCACAGCCCGGCGCTGGGCATCATGGCGCCGGGCGGCCCGGGTGCCACCGAGACCGGGCCCGGCATCACCGCCACCTCCAACACCGGCAAGACCGGCCCCGGCGAACACAGCTACGCGACACGCGCCGGCACCAGCTTCGCCACCCCGCTGGCGGCGGGCGTGGCCTCGCTGATGCTGTCGCTGAATCCGGCGCTGACGCCGGCGCAGCTGATCGCCCGCATCCAGGCCGGGGCGCGCCCCTTTCCGGCCAACCCGGCTTACGGTCTCTGCCCGGACGAGACCCTGGGCATCGGCGCGTGCAACTGCACCACCGCCAGCTGCGGCCCGGGACTGCTGGACGCCGACCGCGCGCTGCAACAAGCCGCCAGCCCCTCGGCGGTGATCGCGCCCCTCGGCGACGTGGCGGCGGGCGGCACGCTGACCCTGGACGGCCGCGGCAGCGCCGCCCTGCCGGGCCGCACGATTGCGGCCTACCAGTGGAGCCTGGTGTCCGGCCCCGCCGCCGTGAGCGTGCCGAGCACCAATGCGGCGACCGTGAACGTGAGCCTGCCCAGCGCCGTCGGCACCTGGGTGTTCCGGCTGCTGGTCACCGACTCGGCCGGCGACGCGGCGGACAACTACGTCACGGCAAGCACCACGCCACCGCCGGAGGTGGGCGCGCGCAGCAGCTCCAGCAGTTCGGGGGGTGGCGGCGCCCTCGGGCCGCTCTGGGGGGCCGGGCTGTGGCTGCTGGCCCTGGCGGCCTGGGCGCGGCGGCGGCCCTGACGACGGCAGCGCCGCGCCAGGTCGCTCAGAGCGGCGGCACCCCGCGCGCCAGCCGCTCCGCCGCGCAACCCGGCGCGCCGCCGCACAGCGCGTCCAAGGTCTCGATCGGTTCGTCGGCGAACACCACCTGCACCGGCTTGCCGGTCAGGGGTTTCCAGGCCGACTGGCCGATCAGCCACTTGGCGACGAACTCGGCCACCGTGGCACGCGCGGCCTCGCGCTGGCGCGCCAGCAGGGGCGCGGTGCCGGCCTTGCGGCCCAGCGAATCGGTCAGGCCCTTTTCCAGCGCCGCCATCTGCTCGGGACCGGTGAACAGCGACCACAAGCCACGCGACTCTTTTTCCATGCGCCCGGTGTCGATCGCCACCGGCAAGGTCGGCCGCACGCGCGGGGCAATCACCCGCACGCCGCCGTCGGGCAGCACGCGCACCGTCCATTCCGGCGCCAGTTCGACGTGGTAGCGGTAGTGCGCCGGCACCCGGATGCGCGAGAAGGTGCTGCCCACCGGCACGCCCAGCACCGTGTGGTCGCGCGAGACCTCGAAGCTCTCCAGCTGCTGCAGCTCCGCCACCTCCAGCCGGCCCCCGGGCGTGCGCAGCACCACCGCCTCGCCCACCGGCAACGCCGGCGGCCCCGGCGCGTGGACCGGCCCGGCGCCCAGCCACAGCAGCCCCAGCAGGACATTGGCGGCCAGGCTGGCCAGCAGCCAGAAGCGAGAACGGCGCGGTGGGGCGGGTGGGGACGTCACGGAAGATTTTCTGGCTGAACCTGCCCCCCATGCTGCCACGGACGCGGGCGGGCTGCCATGGCGGGCCACCTGGCGTGGCCCGAATCCGATCGCCAATTTTTGGTATTTTCAGGCCAATGTCGGCGTCGATACTTCCTGTGCAGCTATATATTCAGGAGTATTTTTCAGGTACTACCCGAGCGCCAACCCGAAGCTTCCGTATGATCAAGCGCGCCATGGACACCCTGCACATCTCCGACGTCGAGGCCGCCATCAACCACTGGCGGACCCGACAGCCGTCGAACCCGCCGGGCGCGGCGCTGGCCCCGGCGGTGGCGGCGCTGGCCGAGGTGTACGCGCTGATGGTGCATTTCGGCCACGACGAGACCGATGTCGCACACCTGCCCGCCGCCGCCCACCGCGCCTGGCTGGACTGGTACGCCACCACCCGCGACACGCCCTGCATCGCCATCTGCTCGACCAGCCAGGGCGATGCGGTGTGCAAGGGCTGCGGGCGCACCGAGCACGAGGTGCAGCACTGGCCGGCCATGAGCCCGTACGCCAAGCGCGTCGTCTGGCGGCGCGTCACGCGGGAGAGCACGGCCTGGCGCTTCAACCGCTACGCCGACCGGGTACAACCCGCCCTCCACAACGCCCCTGCCACGTCGCGAACGCGACGCCAAGAAACACCGCCCGTTGCCTGAACACGGCATCCTGTGCTGTAATCGCCAGATGTCGATAGGGGAGTAGCTCCCTCGCCGCGCAGCGTGTTGTCCGGGTTCACGATCTGGCGCGCTGGCGGTTGTCGACGGGTCGTCAATACGAAACCGGGCCTTCGCTGCCCTACGTTTCCGGCCCGTCGGGTCGCGGCAGGCCGCCCTGGCGACCGTCCGTGACCGAGCAAGACCTTCGACCAAGCCCTGCCGATGGGCGGTTGGTCGAAGAGACGGTCTTGCTGTTTCCATGGTCTGGTGTCGCGTGCCTGTCTTGGCGCGAGGCGGACCGCGCAGCCAGATGCGTTGCTCCTTCGCGCCCCTGACCGTCGGTGGAACCCACTGAATTGACGGTTTCTTCTTTTCGGAGCTTCGACAACATGGAATTCATGTCCGCCCCCTGGTGGTCCGCGCTGCTGGCCATCATCTTGATCGATCTGGTGCTGGCCGGCGACAACGCCATCGTGATCGCGCTGGCCGCGCGCAGTCTGCCCAAGCACCTGCAAGGCAAGGCCATCATCTGGGGCACGGTCGGCGCGATCGCCGTGCGCACGGTGATGACGCTGGTCGTGGTGTGGCTGCTCAAAATCCCCGGCCTGATGCTGGTCGGCGGCCTGGGCCTGCTGTGGATCGCCTACAAGCTGATCGTCGACCAGGGCGGCGAGGAGGACGCGCACGGCCCCGGCGCCAGCACCTTCTGGGGCGCCATGAAGACCATCGTCATCGCCGATGCGCTGATGGGCATCGACAACGTGCTGGGCGTGGCCGGTGCCGCGCATGGCGCGATGGACCTGGTGGTGATCGGCCTGCTGATCTCGGTGCCGATCGTGGTGTTTGGCTCGACCCTGGTGCTGAAGCTGGTCGAGCGCTTCCCCATCATCATCCAGCTCGGCGCGGCGGTGCTGGCCTTCACGGCGGCCTCCATGGTCACCGCCGAGCCCTTGCTGTCGGATTGGTTCGGCACCCGCGAGGCACCCGAGAGAGCGCTGCGCTGGGCCGTGGCGGCCCTGGCCATCGTCGGCGTGCTGGGCAGCGCCTGGTGGGCCACGCAGCGCGCCAAGAAAGCCGTGCCGCCGGTCGGTGAGGCCTGAAACCGCGCCAGGCTGGCGTTTGTCGGTGTGCGCCGACAGCCGCCGGCCTCGCTCTGGCGCTATGCTCACGCCATGAAACTGATCCTGAAATGGTTGCTGCTGGCCGCCGCCCTGCTGGGCGTGGCCTACCTCTATGGCGGTGTGCAGATCGCCAGCTTTGGAACCGCCCTGCTGGCGGCCCTGGTGATCGGCCTGCTCAACGTGCTGGTGCGACCGATCCTGGTCGTACTGACCATTCCCATCACCTTGCTGACGCTGGGGCTGTTCCTGTTCGTCATCAACGCGCTGATGTTCTGGGCCGCCTCGGGCCTGATGAGCGGCTTTCACGTCGACGGCTTCTGGTCGGCGCTGGTCGGCACGCTGATCTATTCGGTGTTCGGCGTGCTGATCGACGCCCTGCTGGAGCGCGGCTGACCGTCCCCAACGGCGCGCGGCGGCCTGTCAGCGCCGTTTTTTCTCGTCTTCCTGCTGCTGGCGCAGCGCCTGCCGGGCCACGCGCAGGCGGGTGTCGACGATGCTGATGTCGATCAAATCGGCGCTGCCGCCGGGGTGCTGCTGCGCGTAGTCCTGGGCCGCGCGCCAGCGGTCGACGGCGCCTGCGTAATCCATGCGCGCCATCGACACCTCGCCTTCGGCGCGCAACGCGCGCAGCGGCTGGTTTTGCGCACCCCAGGCCTGGGCCAGCGCCTGCCAGGCGCCGGGGTCGTCGGGGTGGTCCACCATCCAGGTCTGCAAGGCCGCGCTGGCCTGCGGGGCCTGCCCGGTCTGGGTTTGCGCCTGGGCGCGCAGCAGCAGCGCGGCGCGGCCGAGCTGGGCCTTGGGGTCAGTGCCGGTCGGCGTGGGTGCGGTGGGCAGCCATTCCAGCGCCCGCGCCGGTTGCCCGGCCTGCAAGGCCAGTTCGGCCTGCAGCAGCCGTGCCTGGTGCAAGCCCCGCGCATCCGGCGCCACCGCCTGCGCCAGCTGCGCCGCCAGCGCCTGGGCACGCGCCAGGTCGCGCAGCTGGGCCTGGGCCAGGGCAGCGGCGTACAGGGCGGCGGCGCGGCGCGGGCGTGGCAGCTTGTCAAAGCCGGGGTGATCGGGTTCGTTGGCCCAGGCGCGCAGCACGTCCACGCCCGGGCGACCGAGCACGCGCGCGCGCCCGGCCAGCAGCAGGGTTTCGTAATCGGCGGGCAGTTCCGCGCCACGCGCCAGGTTCTGCTGGCGTTGCTGCATGTCGGCGATGCGCTGGGAGGTCAGCGGGTGGCTGCGCAAATACGGCCAGTCGCCGTTGTCGTTGATGCGCGAGGCGGCCTGCAGCTTCTCGAACATGCTGGCGAAGCCCTGCGGTGCGAAACCGGACTGGGTGAGCACGCCAAAGCCGATGCGGTCGGCCTCACGCTCCATGTCGCGTGAATAGTTCAGCTGCTGCTGGATCAGGGCCGCCTGCCCGCCCACGGCCAGCGCCGCCCCCGCCTGCGGGTTGCGCGAGGCGGCCATGGCGCCCAGCACCATGGCGGCGAGCATCAGCGGGGTCATGCGGCCTTCCTGGCCGATCATGCGCGCGATATGGCGCTGGGTGATGTGCGAAATCTCGTGCGCCAGCACCGAGGCCAGCTCGTCGCGCGAGGCCACCACCCCGACCAACCCGGTCAGCATGCCGAAATAGCCGCCGGGCAGGGCGAAGGCGTTCACGTTGCGGTCGCGCCCGACCAGCACCTTCCAAGCGTAGCGCTCGTCCAGCTCGGGCGGCAACTCGCCGCGCGCGCGGGCGCCGACCAGCAGGGCGCGCCAGATGCCGTCGATGTACTCGCCAAGAATCGGGTCGTCCAGGTAGTCCGGGTCGCGGTACAGCTCGCGCGCGATGGCATCGCCCAGCTTGCGTTCCTCCAGCGGGGTCATGTCGCCGGCGTCGCCCAAGGACGGCAAGCCGCGCGGGGCGGCCACGGGCGCCGCGGGGGTGGCTGGCGCCTGCGCCCGGCTGGGCAGGGCCAGCAGCGCGGCCCCCAGCGCCAGCGCCGCCGCGCCGGCCGTGAATGCCGGTTTCGGTGGATGCAAGATGGATTTCATGGGCCTTGCGGTGTTGCGCCGCGCCCGTGGCCAAAAAACCGTGGGGGGCAGATGCTTATGATGCCCGCTCCGGCCCCCGTGTTCCCAGTTTTTCTTGCACCACCGCCATGACCGCCCCGAATTCCCCGCTGACCCACTTCGACGCCCAGGGCCAAGCCCACATGGTGGATGTCGGCGCCAAGCCGGCCACGCACCGGGTGGCGGTGGCCACCGGCCACATCCAGATGCTGCCGGCCACCCTGGCGCTGATCGAGTCCGGCCACGCCAAGAAGGGCGACGTGCTGGGCGTGGCGCGCATCGCCGGCATCATGGCGGCGAAACGAACCAGCGATCTGATTCCGCTTTGCCACCCCTTGGCTCTGTCCCGGGTTGCTATTGATTTCGAAGCTACTCAGGATGATTCCACGCCGACCCCGGCTGTTTTTTGCACTGCAACGGTGGAAACCACGGGCCCCACGGGGGTGGAGATGGAGGCGTTGACCGCGGTGCAGATCGCGCTGCTGACCATCTACGACATGTGCAAGGCGGCCGACCGCGGGATGGTGATTTCCGGCGTGCGCCTGCTGGAAAAGCACGGCGGCAAATCGGGCAGTTTCCTCAATCGCTAGTCCGCTCGGCCGCTGTCGGCCAGCCACTGCGCGTACTCCTGGGGAAAGGCGGCGCGCAGGCGCGCGCGCTGCGCCTCGGCGATGTCCTGGTGGCCCAGCAGGGCGGCGCTGTCGATGAGCCGGGTGACAACGCGCGGCTCGGGCGAGAAATGCAGGCTCTGCTGTGCCGCGGCCTGCATCCAGGCCGCGTTCTCCGGGGTCACCGGGTGCGTGGTCAGCTCGGCGAAGCGCACCACGTCCTGGAACACCCAGGAGCGCCGTGCCTGCGCCAGCGCATCGTCCTGGTACGGCGCGGCGCGCTCGGCCAGCGGCAGGTAGATCTGGCTGACGCGGTGGTAGTCCCAGGCCACGTACCCCACCGTCGCCAGCAGGCCGACGGCCAGGGTCCGCCGCCCGGTGGCCGAGGCGCCCCATGGGGCGGCGTCCGGGCGCGTGGCCCACAGCAGGGCCAGACTGATCAGGGCGGCGATCTGAAATGGCCCGTACCACAGCGGGTACTCGACCAGGCTGTGCACGCCGATCACGGCCAGCACGCCCCAGGCCAGCTGGCGCGTGGGCTGGCGCTCGCGCCAGGGTTGGCCTTGCCAGATCAGCGCCGCCGCCAACGCACAGGCCAGCAGCGCCACCGGCACGCCCAGCTCCACCGCCAGGTGCAGCGGCAGGTTGTGCGCGTTGTCCAGGATGTGACAAAAGCGCGGGCCGTCGTACAGCGTCATGTAGTGCGCGTAGTCGAGCTCGCCCCAACCCCAGCCGGCCCAGGGCTTGAGCGCGATCAGGTGCAGCACGTTGCGCCACAGAATCAGCCGGCTGCCGCAGGTGGATTCGGCGTGCTGCAGCCGATCCACCAAATCGCGCCCGGCGCCGCCGCCGCGCTGCGCCAGCAGCTCGGGCAGGGCCAGCGCCGCCAGCAGGTACACCGCCAGCACGGCCAGGCCCACGCCCACGGCGCGGTACCGGCTGCGGCCGGCCGGCCGCCACAGCCAGGCCAGCAGCCCGAGCAGCAACAGCTCCGCCAGGCCCACGCGCGAGGCGGTGGCGGCCAGGGCCGACACCAACACGCCAGCCCAGGCCACGACGGTAAACGCACGCCAGCCGCGCTCGGCGGCCAGCCAGCGCAGGGCCAACAGGCCTACCGCCAGCAGCGACGCCAACTGGTTGGGTTGACGCAGGTTGCCGAAGGCCTGACCCGGCTCGGCGATATTGATCCAGGGGTAAAAACGCGCCTCCAGGTCGAAGTACTGCAGCCAGGCGATGACGGCACTGAGGCTGGCCGCCAGCAGCCAGCCCGCCGCCGCGGACAGCGCCCCGTCGGCGGCGCGCGTCGGCCACAGCCCGAGCAGCAGCGCGGCCAGGCCGGCCGACACCAGGTAGGGCAGCATGGCCGCCATTGGCCCCGAGGTGAGCGGCCACAGCCATGGCAGGGCGACCAGCAGCGCCAGGGCGGTGGAACGGGCGGTCGGCGGCATGCGCGCGATTGTGCCAAGCGGACCCAAAACGCCCGTGCGGATCGGTCGGCCCAGGCCGCCGCTCAGTAGATCGGCGCGAAGCGGCGGATCGCCGCCCGTTCGGCGTCGCCCAGGTGGAAGCCCTCGCCATGCCGCTCGGCCAGCTCGGCGCAGCGCCGCTCGAAGGCGCCGATGCCCTGGCCGTGGATGAACTGCCAGGCACCGCCCGTCCAGGCCGGAAAGCCGATGCCGAAGATGCTGCCGATGTTGGCGTCGTGCGCGCTGGTGAGCACCCCCTCGGCCAGGCAGCGCGCGGTTTCAACCGATTGGCGGTAGAGCAGGCGGTCCTGGATGTCCGGCACGCTCCAGGCGGTGCCGGGCTTTTCGAACCAAGTTTTCAGCTCGGGCCACAGCCGCTTTTGACCGCTGGCCGAGTAATCGTAGAAGCCGCCACCGCCGGCGCGGCCCGGGCGCTGCAATGCCTTGACCATGCGCTCGACCAGCAATTCGCCCGGGGAAGCGGCGTAGGTTTTGCCTTCAACGGCGAAGTCGGCGCGGGTCTGCTCCAGCACGTGCACCGACAGCGACAGCGCGGTTTCATCCAGCACCGCCAGCGGCCCGACCGGCAGGCCCACCTGAACGGCGGCGTTCTCGATCACGGCGGCCGGCACGCCCTCGCCGAGCATGGCCGCGCCCTCCATGACGTAGGCGCCGAAGGTCCGGCTGGTGTAAAAGCCCCGCGCGTCGTTCACCACGATGGGCAGCTTGCCCAGCGCCAGCACGTAGTCGTAGGCGCGCGCCACGGTTTCGTCGTCGGTCTGTGGGCCGCGGACGATCTCGACCAGCTTCATCTTGTCCACCGGGCTGAAGAAATGGATGCCGACGAACTTGCATGGCTGGCCGCTGGCCTGGGCCAGGCCCGCTATCGGCAAGGTCGAGGTGTTGCTGGCCAGAAAGCCCCCTTCGGCCAGCCAGGGTTCGGCCTCGCGCGTGACCCGGGCCTTGAGCTCGCGCTGCTCGAACACCGCTTCGATGATCAGCTCACAGCCCTTCAAATCGGCCGGCTCGGCGGTCGGCGTGATGTGCGCCAACAGGGCCTGCTGCTCCGGCGGGCTCATGCGGCCCTTGTCGACCCGCTGCTGGGTCAGCCGCTGGCTGTGCGCCTTGCCGTGCTCGGCCTTGTCCAGTGACACGTCCTTCAGCACGGTGGCGATGCCGCGGCTGGCCTGCGCGTAGGCGATCCCGGCACCCATCATCCCGGCACCCAGAATGCCGACTTTGCCCGGCCGGTACCTGGGCACGCCCTGGGGCCGCGACTGGCCGGCCCTGATGGCGTTCAGGTTGAAGAAGAAGGTGTTCACCATGTTGCGTGCCACCGGGCCGGTCATCAGGCTGGCCAGGTAGCGGCTTTCAATGCGCAAGGCGGTGTCCACATCGACCTGCGCACCCTCGGCCATGGCCGCCAGGGCGGCCTCGGCGGCGGGGTAGCGGCCGTGCGTCTTGGTTTTCAGCATGGCCGGCGCCACCACCAGGGCGCCAGCGATCTTGGGGTTGGCCGGCGTGCCACCGGGCAGGCGGTAGTCCTTGGCGTCCCACGGTTGCCGGGACTCGGGGTGCTCGGCGATCCAGGCCAGGGCGCGCGGGCGCAGCGCGTCGGCGTCGGCCACCAGCTCGTGCACCAGGCCCAGCGCCTGCCCTTCGCGCGGCGAGAACAGGCGGCTTTCCATGATGTAGGGCTGGGCCCCCAGCAAGCCGAGCAGGCGCGTCATCTTGGTGATGCCGCTGGCGCCGGGGATCAGGCCCAGCGTCAGCTCCGGCAGACCCAGCTGAATGCGGGGGTCGTCCACGGCGATGCGGTGATGGCCGACCAGCGCCACCTCCCAGCCGCCGCCCAGCGCGCTGCCGTTCAGGCAGGTCACGACCGGAATGCCCAGCGTCTCCAACGCCCGGAAGCTGCGCTTGACGCGCTCGATCTCGGTGTACACGCGCGGCGCGTCGGCGGCGGTCATGCGCATCACGGCCCGGAGATCGGCGCCAGCGAAGAAGGTTTTCTTGGCCGAGGCCAGGATCAGGCCCTTGAGCCGCGGCCGGTCGCTCAGCACCTGCTCGGTCACCGCCGCCAGGTCGTCCTGCCACTGCCGGCACATGGTGTTGACGGGCGAGTCGGCCTCGTCAAAAGTGATCGTGGCGAGCGTGCCGAAGGGCTCCTCGGTCAGGTCGTAGCGCAGGGTCTTCATGGGCGGGCGGGTTGGAAGGCAACGAGGCCTCCATCATCGCCCAAGCCGGCTGGCCCGACTACTTGGGCCGCAGATCGACCACGCGGCGCGCCTTGCCGACGCTGCGTTCGATGCCGCCCTCGGCCTTCAGCTCAATCTCCACGCTGCTGCCGACGTAGACCTTGATCTCGTGCTGCAGCAGCTTGGCGGCCGAGCGCGCCTCCAGGCTTTCGATCGTCACGCCGGGCGCGGTCTCGACGGTGACCTTCAGATTGTCCATCGGGCCTTCGCGCGTGAGCACGCACTGGTAGTGCGGGGACAGCTCGGCGCGCTTCAAGATCAGCTCCTCGATCTGCGTCGGGAACACGTTCACGCCACGGATGATCATCATGTCGTCGCTGCGGCCGGTGATCTTCTCCATGCGGCGCATGGTGCGCGCGGTGCCGGGCAGCAGCCGCGTCAGGTCGCGCGTGCGGTAGCGGATGATGGGCAGCGCCTCCTTGGTCAGGCTGGTGAAGACCAGCTCGCCGCTCTCGCCATCGGGCAGCACCTGGCCGGTCTCGGGGTCGATGATCTCGGGGTAGAAATGGTCTTCCCAGATGGTCGGGCCGTCCTTGGTTTCGACGCATTCGTTGGCCACGCCGGGGCCCATGACCTCGGACAAACCGTAGATATCGACCGCGTCGATGGCCATGCGCTGCTCGATGGCGCGGCGCATCTCGTTGGTCCAGGGCTCGGCGCCGAAGATGCCGATGCGCAGGCTGAGTTCGCGCGGGTCCAGCCCCATGCGCTCGACCTCCTCGCACACGGCCAGCATGTAGCTGGGCGTGACCATGATGATGTCGGGTCGGAAATCCTGGATCAGCTGGATCTGCTTTTCGGTCTGGCCGCCGCCGAAGGGCACCACCGTCAGGCCGAGCTTCTCGGCGCCGTAGTGTGCGCCCAGACCGCCGGTGAACAGCCCGTAGCCGTAGCTGACGTGCACCATGTCGCCCTGCCGCGCCCCCGAGGCACGAATCGAGCGCGCCACCACGGTGGCCCAAATGTCGATGTCGTTGCGGGTGTAGCCCACCACCGTCGGCTTGCCGGTGGTGCCGCTGGAGGCGTGGATGCGCGAGACCTGCTCACGCGGCACGGCGAACATGCCAAAAGGGTAGTTGTCGCGCAGGTCCTGCTTGGTGGTGAACGGAAACTTGGCCAGGTCGGCCAGGCTCTTGCAATCGTCCGGATGCACGCCCACCGCGTCGAACTTGGCCTTGTACACCGGCGAGTTGGCGTAGGCATGGGCCAGGGTATGCCGCAACCGTTGGAGTTGCAGAGCCTGCAACTCGTCCAGGCTGGCTTTCTCGATCGGCTCCAGGGGAAGGCTCTTGGCGCTGCTCATGCGTGGTTCTCCGTCTTGGATGAGGCGGCGGCATCGTCCGTCGGAATCACGGTGCCGCTGATCTGGGTGCTCTTGCCGCGAAACAGGGCCACGGCCTGGCCCTTCTGGTTGGTGATGCGCATGTCGTAGACGCCGTGCCGGCCGCTCAGGGTCTGCTCGACGCCCTCGCAGGTCAGCTCGTCGCCCTCGTGCGCGGGGCGCAGGAACTCGATGCTGCAGCCACTGGCCACCGTGTTGTGGTTGCGCGAGTTGCAGGCGTAGGCGAAGGTCGAATCGGCCAGGGTGAACATGAAGCCACCATGGCAAATTTTGTGCCCGTTCAGGTGCAGGGCCTGGACCGCCATGCGCATGGTGGCGCGGCCGGGCTCGCAGGACAGCAGTTGCATGCCCAGGGTGTCCTTGGACGCGGTGTCGGCGGCGTACATGGCCTCGCCCACACGCCGCGCCAACTCGCGCGCGTCGGCACTGTCGTCGTGCGGATGCGGGCTCATCACTCGCCCTTGAACCGCGGTGCGCGTTTTTGCAGGAACGCGGTGACGCCTTCGATGTAATCGTGCGTGAAGCCCAGGCGCGACTGGACGTCGCGCTCCAGATCGAGTTGCTCGTCCAGGCTGTGCGTGTGCGCGCCGCGCAGCAGATGGCGCGTGGCCACCAGCGCCTTGGTGGGCATGGCCGCCAGGCGTTGCGCCATCGCCGTGGCGGCGGCCAGGGCATCTTCCTGCACGTCCCAGATCATGCCCATGGCCTTGGCGTCCTGGGCGCCCAGCTTGTCGCCCGTCATCGTCAGCGCCATGGCGCGCGCCAGGCCAATGCGCTGCGGCAACAGCCAGGTGCCGCCGCTGTCAGGCACCAACCCGATCTTGCTGAAAGCCTGGATGAAGCTCGCGCCCGGTGCGGCGATGGCGATGTCGCAGGCCATGGCCACCGACGCCCCAGCTCCGGCGGCCACCCCGTTGACGGCACACACCGTAGGCACCCGCACCTGGATCAGGCGCCGCGTGGTCGGGTTGAAGGCCTGTTCGATCACCGGACCCGGGTCGGCGCGGTGCATGATGTCCGGCCCCTCCCGGAAATCGAACTCCGACAGGTCGGCGCCGGCGCAAAAACCCCGCCCCGCCCCTGTCAGCACCAGCGCCCGGATGGCCCGATTGGCCTGCACCTTGTCCAGCGCCACCCCCAGTTCGCGGTGCATTTGCCGGGTGAAGCTGTTCAGTGCCTGCGGGCGATTGAGAGTCAAAATGGCGACGGGCCCATCTTCGTGGTAGAGGACCGTCGATGCTGTCGATTCACTCATGCTGCTTGTCTCCTGAGGCGCCAATTTACCATTGCCCGACCCATCGGTCGGTTAATTGAAGCCGCGATCGCGGCGGACTCGCTGGGTATAGTGACATGCTGCATTCTTCAATCATCCTCAGGAGAACCCCATGAGCTACGAATTCATCACGGTGCGCACCGAAGGGGACAAGGTCGGCATCATCACGCTGAACCGGCCCAAGCAACTGAACGCACTGAGCCCCCAATTGATGGTGGAACTGGGCCAGGCGCTCAAGGCCTTCGACGCCGACCCGGCCATCGGCTGCCTGATCATCACGGGCAACGAGAAAGCCTTCGCGGCCGGCGCCGACATCGGCGCCATGGCCACCTACGGTTTCGCCGACGTCTACCGCGACGACTACATCACGCGCGACTGGGAAACCATCCGCTCCATCCGCAAGCCGGTGATCGCCGCCGTGAGCGGTTTTGCGCTGGGCGGCGGTTGCGAGTTGGCCATGATGTGCGACTTCATCATCGCCGCCGACAACGCGCGTTTTGGCCAGCCCGAGATCAAGCTGGGCATCATCCCCGGCGCCGGTGGCACGCAGCGCCTGCCGCGCGCGGTCGGCAAATCGAAGGCCATGGACATGGCCCTCACCGGCCGCATGATGGACGTCCGCGAAGCCGAGACGGCTGGCCTGGTGAGTCGGGTGGTGCCGCTGGACAAGCTGATGGACGAAGCCCTGGGTGCGGCGCTGACCATCTGCGGCTTCGGTCAGTTGGCGGTGATGGCGGCCAAGGAATGCGTGAACCGCGCCTTCGAAGGCACGCTGGCCGACGGCGTGATGTTCGAGCGGCGCCTGTTCCACGCCCTGTTCGCCACCAGCGATCAGAAGGAAGGGATGGACGCCTTCGTCAACAAACGGCAGGCCGCCTTCAAGAATCAATGAGGCGGATCACCGCAACCGCCAGTTGTCAGTTGCCATGCGTGACAAACAATCTATATAATGCGCGGTTGCTGGTGGTATAGCTCAGACGGTTAGAGCGTGGGATTCATAACCCCAAGGTCGGTGGTTCGATTCCACCTACCACCACCAAATCCTGAACGGCCTGCCTTCTTTGCGACGACAGGCCGTTTGCTTTGGCGCAAGCAAAGACGCCACCGTTCCACGGCCGATCGGTCAGTGCTTGCGTCCTAGTGTGCTGTCCCGGTAATAACTGACATTAATCGTGCATGCCTGTGCGGTATCTTTGGAACGGAGATACCACGATGAGAACAGGCAGGCCCAAGGCAGAATTGACACTGTCGGACGAAGAGCGAGCGCAGCTTGCGTCGTTTGCTCGCAGCCGCTCGCTGCCGGTGGCATTGAGCATGCGAGCGCGCATCGTTCTGAGCAGCGCCGATGGTGAGGACAACAAGTCCATCGCGCAACGCCTGGAGCTCACGAAGCAGACCGTCGGCAAGTGGCGAGCGCGCTTCATCGAACGACGCATCGCAGGCTTGTACGACGATATTCGACCGGGCAAGCCGCGCACGATTGGCGACGAGCGGGTCGCTCATCTGGTCAAGACCACGCTGCATACCAAGCCGGACGATGGCTCGACTCACTGGAGCGTGCGCTCGGTGGCAGCCGAGACCGGCATCTCCAAAACTAGCGTCGCGCGCTACTTCCAGATGTTCGGGTTGCAGCCGCATCGCAGCGAGGGCTTCAAGCTGTCCAACGATCCGTTCTTCATCGAGAAGCTGCGCGATGTGGTGGGCCTGTACCTCAGTCCCCCGGACAACGCGCTAGTCCACTGAATCTGAA
>Ga0209572_1000934_pt1 | contig 28737 bp, 31 predicted proteins | sample EBPBio232012_DNA_FD_185867 | JGI IMG/M metagenome (GOLD analysis project Ga0209572, IMG submission 185867) | Wastewater treatment Type I Accumulibacter community from EBPR Bioreactor in Madison, WI, USA - Reactor 1_1/23/2012_ DNA (SPAdes)... | ecosystem: Engineered > Bioreactor > EBPR >...
CCTGTGGCGCGTTGATCGGAGGAACCGTGGGCGCCTTGCCGTCCACCAACCGATGGAGGAGGTTCAGGATATGAGTCTTGGTGGGAACGCCCGCCTCAAGCGCCATCTCGACCGCGCGCCAAAGGGCTGCCGGAAGGGAGGATGATCCTGAAATATCCCTTTCGCATGGCGCTGAATCCGATCATTTCGACCATGGGCACATTGTTGCCCGCTCTGGTCTCTGGTGCGACCATTGTCGCTATCGTCCTTGGCCTGCCTACCATCGGTCCGCTGCTGCTGCGTGCCATCGTCGCGCAGGATACCTTTCTTGCAGCAAGTTGCCTGATGATGCTGGGCATCATGACGGTCATCGGCGTCTTCCTTTCGGACCTGCTGCTGATGTGGCTCGACCCCCGCGTGCGCATGGAGCGCGGCAGATGACCGCCCTCGCAACCTCCATGGCGCCTGCTGGCATGTTGTCCCAACGCCAGTTGATTTGGCGCCGCTTCTGCCGGCACAGGGTTGCGTTGGCGAGCCTCTGGTTCATCGGGATTCTGTACGTTGTGGTCCTCCTGGCAGAAATTTTCGCGCCCTATGATCCTTTCGCCCGCAACCCGACCGGGCTGCTGTCGCCGCCAACCGCCGTCCACATCTTCGATGACGACTGGCAGCTACACAGACCTTTCGTCTACGGTCGCAAGGTCGAACTTGATCGACAGACGTTCCAACGTCACTTCGTTGAAGACCGCAGCCAGCGCTACCCGATCCGGTTCATGATCCGCGGTGCCCCATACGACCTGTTGGGTATCGTTCCGCTGGACATTCATGCCTTTGGTGTCGACGCGCCGGGGGCGATCTTCATCGCCGGCACCGATTCCCTTGGCCGCGATTTGTTCAGCCGCATGCTGTTCGGTGCGCGTACGTCGCTGTTCGTCGGGCTTTTAGGGCTGGGCATCGGCTTTGTGCTGGGCCTCATTTTCGGCGGCCTCTCTGGTTATTACGGCGGTGCCATCGATACGCTGATCCAGCGCTTCACCGAGTTTCTGCAATCCCTGCCTACGCTGCCGCTGTGGATGGCCTTGGCAGCACTCGTACCCAAGGAATGGACGCCGACGCAGGTCTACTTCGGCATCTCCTCGGTTCTGGCGATCATCGGTTGGACCGGGCTGGCGCGCGTTGTTCGCGGCAAGCTCTTGTCCCTGCGCGAGGAGGATTACGTGATGGCCGCGAAAGTCAACGGCGTTTCAGAATGGGCGATCATCACGCGTCATCTGCTGCCGGGATTTGCGAGCTACCTGATCGTGCATCTGACGCTGGCCGTTCCGCAGATGATCCTCGGTGAGGTATCGCTGAGCTTTCTGGGCTTGGGCTTGCGCCCGCCGGCGGTCAGCCTCGGAACGCTGCTGCTCGATGCTCAGAACATCCAGACGGTGACGTTGAGCCCTTGGCTGCTGTACCCTGGCGCGTTCGTCATCCTTATCGTTGTTGCATTCAATTTTCTGGGGGACGGGCTGCGTGATGCTGTCGATCCCTATCGGCAAAGCTGATGGCTTGCGCTCCACTCATCGAGGTGCGGAATCTCCGCGTCGCACTGCCGCTGGAAAACGGCGTGCTGATGGCGACCGATGGGGTCAGCTTTTCCATCGCCGAGGGAGAAACGCTGGGGCTGGTCGGCGAATCCGGCTGTGGCAAGACGATGACTGCCCAGTCGATCATGCGCATCGCGCCGCGTTTTGCTCATACCACTGGCCAGATCCTGCTTCACGAGGCGGGCGGGACGACCGATATCGTCGCGCTTGATCCGCGCGGTCCAGCGATCCGCAAGATACGAGGCGGGGTCTGCGCGATGATCTTTCAGGAGCCGATGAGTTCCTTTTCGCCACTTCACACCATCGGCAACCAGATCGAGGAAGCGATCCTGCTGCACAGGACGCAAGACCGGGCCGAAGCGCGGAGCATCGCCATCGACATGTTGGGGCGGGTCGGGATTCCGCGCCCGGCGGAAACGATTGACAAATATCCGCACCACCTGTCCGGCGGTATGCGTCAGCGCGCGATGATTGCGATGGCGTTATCCTCGCAGCCTCGGCTGCTGATCGCCGACGAACCAACCACCGCTCTGGATGTCACGGTTCAGGCCCAGGTGCTGCGGCTGATGCGCGAACTTCAGGATGAGTTCGGCATGGCGATCCTCTACATTTCGCATGATCTCGGCGTTATTGCGCATATGGCGGACCGTGTGGCTGTGATGTATCTCGGCTCCATCATCGAGACGACGGACGTTCGGCGCCTGTTTTCCGCTCCGCGGCATCCCTATACGCAAGCGCTGATGCGGGCGATTCCGCGCATTGGCAAGCGTTCGGGCGAGCGACTGGAGGCGATCGCCGGCAATGTGCCCATCCCGATCAACAAGCCGCGCGCCTGCGGCTTTGCGAACCGCTGTCCGGCAGTGATGCCGGGCGTGTGCGACGTGCGACGTCCGGCGCTGGAAGTGGTCGCACCCGAACACCGCGCTGCATGCTTCCTCTATCCAGAGGTCGTGGAGGCCGCCGATGTCTGAGACCGAACTGCCGGTATTGTCCGTGCGGGCACTCCAGAAGCACTTCCCTGTCGAACGCGGTATCATTCGCCGCACTGTCGGCGCGGTTAAGGCTGTCGACGACGTTTCATTCGACATTGCGCCGGGGGAAATTCTGGCGCTGGTGGGTGAATCCGGGTCGGGCAAGACCACGCTCGGCCGCTGTATCGTGCGTGCGATCGATCCCACCGGTGGAGAAGCAACGCTGACCCGCCGCGACGGCACCAGTGTCGATCTGGTTCGGACGCCGCAGCGCGGCCTCAGATCGATCCGTTCCGACATGAACATGATCTTCCAGGATCCATTCTCGTCGCTGTCCCCGCGAATGCCGGTGATCGACATCATCGGCGAGCCATTGCGGGCGCAGGGGATTGCGCGGCGCGAGATCCACGCCAGAGTGCGCGAGATGGCCGCTCTGGTGGGGTTGAATCTTGATTACCTCACGCGCTACCCCAATGCGTTCTCCGGCGGACAGCGCCAGCGCATCTGCATTGCGCGCGCGCTGATCACAAATCCGCGCTTCATCGTGGCCGACGAACCGGTTTCGGCGCTCGACGTCTCGATCCAGGCCCAGATCCTGAACCTGTTGCAGGACATGCGCGAACGGCTGAACCTCAGCTATCTGTTCATCACGCACGATCTCTCGGTTGTTGAACACATGGCTGACAGGGTGGCGGTGATGTACATCGGCCGCATCGTTGAACTTGCCCCCAAATCCCGCCTCTACGCGACGCCGCGCCATCCCTATACCGAGGCGCTGCTGTCAGCTGTCCTGCGGCCCGATCCCGAGGCAAGAGATCAGCCAATTCTGCTGACCGGCGAGAGTGCCAGTCCGGCTGCACCACCCCAGGGCTGTCACTTTCACCCGCGTTGCAGGTACGCGCAGGACATTTGCCGCACCGTTGCGCCGCAACTCACCGAAGTTGCGCCTGGGCACGCAAGCGCCTGTCATCTGTCGAAGGAGCTTGCGCTCAGAGGTGTTGGCACGGCATGATTGGCCGGGATTCGACCAAGAGAGCGGGGAGGCGGAAAATTATCAAGAGCCTGAGCAAGGCGATCCGCATCATGGAATTGTTCTCCGCGACCGAACCACGCTTGTCGATTGCCGAAATCAGCCGCCGCATCAACGTGCCCAAGAGCACAGCGCACTCGATTCTTCAGGCGCTGCTGGCCGAAGGCTTCATCGAACGGTGCAGCGGCCATGACTACGCATTGGGAACGGCGGTCGTGGCCTTCACGCAGAAGGTCCGCGTCAATGTCGAGGTGCGTGATCGTGCCGCTCCACATGTGCGGGCGCTTGCCGACGCATGTGGAGAGTCTGTCTATCTCGTTGTCCGTGAAGGCGCGTATGTTCTTTACATCTACGCTGTCGAGTCGTCGCGCCGTTTGATTGCCCGCACCGCGATCGGTGATCGCGCGCGTATGCACTGTACCGGGGTTGGCAAGGCGATTCTCGGCTATCTCGACGAGACGGATATTCGTGTGGTGGCCGCCGAAGCGGGTTTGCGCGCTGCGACCCCTCACACGATGACGGATATCGATGCCGTGCTCGCCGAGGCCGAGCAGACACGTCGGCGGGGCTATTCATTCGACCGACAGGAAAACGAGGTCGGCAATTTCTGCATTGGTGCGGCGATCCTCGACGCGCGTGGCCGGCCGATCGGTGCGTGCAGCGTTGCTGGAACGGACAGCGAGATCATTGGCAAGCGCGCTGATCAGATCGCCACCGCACTGACAGCTGCCTGCCTCGACATTTCCCGCCTGATCGGTTGGGTGCCGCCTTCGGTCGCATCGAAGATAGCGCTGGGCCGCTGACCGTTGTGCATCACCCGCCTGCGGCGAGCGCCGAGGCGGTGATATCCTGACAAAGCCGGTGGGTGGCGAGGGCATCTTCATAGGTGCAGAATACGCCATGCCGGTTGCCGCATGCCGCCGCAGCCAGGAATGCGAGGTTCTGTGTGCGGTAGGGATTGGCGCGGGTGACGTGGCGTGTCACGCCAGCGGCATCCGAGATCGTCGTTTCCGCGAGCGAGATGCGGATGTCGATGCCTTCGGCCACGATCTCCAGTTCGACCGGCCCAGGGCGCGTCAAGATGTTGACCGCCGAGAAAACGCCAAGAGCACCATCCTGAAAGCGCAGCACGGCAGCAGCGACCGGAAGAACATCTGCTGTCGGGTTGTCAATCCTGGGAAATGCGGTCCCGGTCGCGTACAGCATCGTGGCTTCGCCGGCGGTATGACGGGCGAGGTCGACGAGATGACAGGCCTGCTCATTGAACTGGCCACCGCTTTGCTGCTGCCGGCTCCACCATGAGGCGCGCGGCAGGCCGACATGGAACCGACCGGAAATGAGGCGCGGTTTCCGCCCTGCCAGCGCGGCGCGCACAACAGGCAATGTGTCAAGCGCACGCCAATGGTAGCCAACGGCAACGACAAGATTGGCGTTTGCGAGCCTGTCCGCGACTGTCTCCGCCATCATGCGATCCGCCGAGAGGGGCTTTTCAATGAGGAACGGAATGCCATCGGCGATGAGGCGATCCTCGATCACGCCATGGCGATGAGGCGGAATGGCAATGATCACGGCATCCGGACGACCATCGCGAACAAAGGCATCGAGATCGGAAAACCCCTGACCGCCGAACTCACGGGCAAATGTTTCGGCCTTCTCCGCCGAGGTGGCAAGGAACACGAACTCGAGCGGCTCTCCGGCGAGGGATTCAACATGCCGCCGCGCAATCCCTCCCGTTCCGATTACTCCCAGGCGCATGCCTTGTGTCTCCGGATTTCAATGGGCAGGGCACAGGTTTTGACCAAGCAAACCCTGGTGCAAACGATAGCCTTTCCGCGGTCGAACCAGCAAGCCGGTCAGCGAAGAAGTGCGGGGCAGGGGCCCGCTCGGCAAAAGTGCCATCGGCAGCAAAGGACGCCTTCAGCCTGAAATTGCCCGAAAACGGTTGGCACCAAGGGCCCGCATGGCGGTGTGCGCATAAAACGCGGTGCGCTCGCCTCTGCCAAGGCCGAGATGCGTCACGATTTCATCCAGGCCCTCAATCCAACGCCCCATGCCGCCAACAAGATCGCAAACCGGCCAGTTTGTTGCGAACATCAGGCGTTCTGCGGTGAAATTATCGAATAGAAACGCAACGATGGGTTGAAGGTCCCGCGGCGTCCAGTCGATCCCCTTGCGTTCGGCAAGGCCGGAGACCTTTGTGAGGACATTGGAGCGCTGGGCGAGCCTGCGCATGTCCGCGCGCCATTCCGGCTGATCGGGTGCCCTCAAATCGGGCTGACCGGCATGGTCGACGATGAACAGACCTTCGTCCACGACATTGGCGAGATCCGCGATGAGCGGGAGGTGCTCCGGCATCGCCAGGAGCTCGATGGCGCATTTGTCGCGGGCCAGTGCGCGGACGTTGGCGACACAGCGCGGTTCAAGCACGCGCGCGGCCTCTGGCATACGGTTCAGCATGATGCGGATACCAGCGAAGCGTTGACTCATTGTGGCGCGCGCCTTTTCGCTGCCGAAATCCTCCGAGTCCAGGTCGAGCCATCCCATCACCGCCGGCAGGCGCTCATGTCTTTCCGCCGTCTCCAGACAAAATCGGCTGTGACCAAGCGATGGTGCCGACTGGATGATGGCTGCGGTACCAATACCATACTGCGTCATCAGCGGCAGCAGACGGTCAGGCATGGCGTCGCCCGCGAGCGACGGTTCGCGGGCCAGAATGAGGATGTCGTCCTGACGGCGAGAGGGACACCACAGATGAGCGTGCGCATCGACAATCATGAGGACTGTCCGATGCGGGTCATTGCAGACCAGGCATTGTCGCTGATCGGAACGGACAGCGCATCAAGATTGGCATCGATTTGCGCTGGTTCCGCAACGCCCAGCAGCACCGACGCAACTGCCGGATGGCGCAGTGGAAACTGCAAGGCCGCCGTCGTCTGACTGATCCCGGACATGGCGCAGACCTTGCGCACCGCAAGAATACGGTCGCGCATGGCGGGTTCCAGTGGTCGGTAGTCGAAAGTCGCGCGGTCGAGATCCTGGGCCGCAAGCGCGCCTGAGTTGAGGATCCCCCCAAGGATCACGGCAATGCCGCGTTCGGCCGCGCGCGGCAGCAACTCTGCCTCAGCGGAGCGGTCGAGCAGCGTATAGCGTCCGGCGATGAGCAGCGCGTCGAGTTCGACGCGGCGGATCAGTTCCAGTGCTGGCGCCACAGTATTCAGGCCAGCGCCAACCGCGCCCACGACGCCTTCGTCCTGGAGACGCTTCAAGGCGGGAATCGTGCCGGCCAGGGCCTCTTCGACATGCGCATCGCAATCGTGGACATGCACGATGTCGAGGTGATCGACGCCGAGGCGCTGGAGGCTCTCGTCCACAGCGCGCAATGTGCGGTCATAGGCATAATCAAAGCAATCGCCACTGCCGCCATCGATCGGGGGCAAGTCGCCCTCTGCACGGTAGCGTCCCAGTTTGGTCGCGATGATCAGTTCCGAGCGCGGGACGCCGGCAAGTGCCTTGCCAAGGCGGCTTTCGGATTGCCCGCCGCCGTAAAGTGCGGCGGTATCGAAAAGGCGTATTCCGCGCGCAAGGGCGCGGTGGACAATCGACATGGCATCGGCTTCCGATAACCCGAGGCGCGTGGCGCCGAGTGTCGCACAGCCCAGCCCGATACGCGGCAACCGGAGGCGGGGCCCGCTCACTGCCGCACCATACCCCAGCGCACCACCGTGCGCCGTTCCAACGGGCGGAAAATCAGCTGGTCCATTGCAAGCCACAGGCAGCCGATGCACAAAATGCCCAGAACGATCGTGGACGACTGGTACCATTGCACCGCCTCCATCGTCATGTAGCCAAGGCCATTGGAGCCGGCGATCATCTCCGCGCCGACCAGCGCATGCCAGCCGCGCGCCATGGCAATGCGCAGGCCGAGCAAGATGTTCACGAAGGCGCCGGGCAGGATCAACTCGGAATACAGGGCCCAGCCCCGACCGCCATGGCTCCGCACGGCTCTGTGCAGTACTTTTGGAATGCTCTCGACGCCGGCCACCGTGTTGTAAAGCGTCGAGAAGAAGATGGTGTTGGCGATCACGAAGACGACCGACCCCATGCCGATGCCGAACCAGATGACCGCCAGCGGCACCCAGGCAACCCCGGCAATTGATTGCAGGAACGTCAGAACCGGGCGCAGAAAATCGGACGCACTGCGATTGAGTGCGATCGCAATGCCGATCGGGACAGCGAGCGCATTGCCGATCAGGAACGCCAGGAAAAGCCGGCCGAGACTGTCGAGGATATTGTCCTGAAGCTGCCCGTTCGCGGTCAGTTCGACGGCCTTGTCCCACACGGCACCGATTGTCGGAAACATATACTCCGGCATGCCAGTCAGCGACGGTAATGTTCGCCACATCAGGATGAGCAGGAGGAACGGGAGCACCGCGAGCAGATCGACGCGGAACCGGCCCAGTCTGAAGAACCCGGCGCTCATTCCCGATCCTCCGCGCGCGTGGCAAGGCCCCAGCGGTCTACCGTCAGGGCTTCAAGTGGCCGAATGTAGATGCGCTCGATGAAGAGCCAGAGCAGGCCCATGACAATCATCCCGACGATGGTGCGATCGGTCTGCTGGTTGGATGCGCCCTCGAAGATCAGATACCCCACGCCGGACTTTGCTGCGATCATCTCCGAGAAGATCAGCCCTCGGAAAGCAAACCCCGCTCCCAGCCTCAGGCCGGTGAAGATGCTCGGAAGCGCGGCGGGCAGGATCACCTCCTGGATCAACTGGAGGCGGGTTGCGCCCAGCGAATAAGCCGCGTTGATCAGCACTTGTGGCACCGACCGGACACCCAGAATCGTATTGTAGAGAACAGGGAAGAAAACGATGTAGCTCAGGGCAACGAGAATGACTTTCAGCCCGTAGCCCCACCAGAGGACGAACAGCGGAATCCACGCAACCTCGACAATGGCGAAGAAGAAATTGATGATGGGCGACAACATTCGCGAGGCGCCCGCGCTGAAGCCGATCAGCAACCCGAACAGGATGCCGAGCGTAACGCCGATTGATACACCGGCCAGGTAGCGCCCGAGACTGTCGCCGATATAGGCCGGCAGGATGCCCGTTTTGACAAGATGAATGGCCGCGCGCGCAACCGCGGCGGGGGACGGGTAGAAATACTCCGATACGCCGATGAGCGGAATCGACGTCTGCCAGAGTGCCAGGATGCCGAGCAGGCCCAATACGCCCTTCCAGGCTCGCGGCGAAACGAGGCTGCGCAATGATGCAATGCCGCTATTCCGATCGTTGATTGCGGCCGTTTTCATGACTTCGCCGGCGTCCAGGGCCGCAACGCTTCGACCCAGTAGTTGCGCGCGATTGACCGGGCGCTCTCGGTCGGAATGTCGGCAACGTAGAAGCTATGTCCCCTGATCTCCACCACACGCCCAGCATTCTGCATCATCTCGATATGAAAGCGTTCCGGCGCGACTTTCAGGACAATCTCTGCCGAGAGACGTCCGTCGGGCCGGATTGTAGCCGCAACAGGTTCGAATTTCGCAGCGCCGGTCCGGTATGACCACAGCTGGAAGGCTGCGTAGAGGATGACCATGGTGATTGTGGTCAAAATGGTCGGATGACGGAAAAATCGCTGCATCGGCAATCCCTCAGGCGGCTTCCAGGCCGCGCACCAAGGCCAGTGTCCGGTCCCGGATTGCCACGAACTGCGGATTGGCGTTGATCGTTGCCCAGTGCCGCTGGTCGCGGGGAATGGGCACATCGACGACCGCGCGGACCTTTCCGGGCCCTGGCGTTAGCACGATGATGCGGTCGCCCAGAAAAACCGCTTCCTCGACGCTGTGGGTGATGAACAGGACGGTCAGGCGGTTCTCGTCCCAGATCCTGACGAGTTCCTCCTGAAGCGTCAGGCGCGTTTGTGCGTCGACGGCCGCGAAGGGCTCGTCCATGAGCATGACTTCCGGCTTGTTGGCCAAAGTGCGTGCGACTGCCGCCCGCTGCTTCATGCCGCCTGAAAGCTCATGCGGATATTTCTCAGCCGCATGCGTGAGGTTGGTTATGTCTAGAAAGCGCATGGCAACGGCATCGCGCTCTGCCTTTGCCACGCCGCGCAGCTTCAGCCCGAGCCCGACATTCTCGAGCACGGTCTTCCATGGCAACAGTGCATACTCCTGAAAGACCACGCCGCGATCTGCGCCGGGCTCAAGGATGGGCCGCCCATCCATTGAGACCGTTCCGCCCCTGGGCTTGAGGAAACCGGCGATTGCGGAAAGCAAGGTGGACTTGCCGCACCCCGATGGACCGACAACGCAAAGAAATTCGTTTTCCTTCACGTCAAGCGTCAGCCCATCGGTCGCGATGTGGCGAATGCCGCGATTTTCATCGACATACTCCATCCTGAGATCGACGACACTGATCTTGGTTTTCGCAGACATGGCCGCCTCACCCGCCCTTGCCGCCGTCACTTGAGCTGTTGCTCCTTGGGAATCGGCTTGAGGTCAGAGAAGTATTCCGGGTTCTTGGCCATGACGGCGTTCATGAACTTTGGTTCGATCGCCTTGGTCACATCGACGCCGGCCTTGACGCGCCCATCGGCGGCGAGCATCGGCAACGCTTTTGCAGCGTACATCTCCGGCGTCAGCTTCGACATTCTGCCGTCGTAATGCGAACGGCGGATCGCCTGTTTCATGACGTCGAGGTCTACACCCTGGATCCAGCGCATATTGATCTGGGCGGCTTCGTCGAAGTGTTGCCTGACCCATTGCTGGCTCTCGGCGAAGGCTGCCATGAAGCGTTGCAGGGCTTCCGAATGCGCCGCAATCGCCTTGCGGGTCGACAGCACGACGCCGGGGTCGTAGCAGGTCTTGCAGCCGCCGGCGACCACACGCACCGCGCCGGCAACCTTCGCGGCTGCGTTGCTGGCGACTGGTTCCCAGATCACGACAGCATCGACATCGCCGTTATTGAGCCCCGAAACCAGATCCGGGGGGCGGACATTGAGGAGTTGCACATCCGTGCTCTTGAGCCCCGCCTGGGCCAGGTGGCCGAGCAGGAACGTCTCGGCGCCGGTGCCACGCGGAAGTCCGATCTTCTTGCCCTTCAATGCGGCTACATTTCCTTCAGGAATCCCCGACGCCTTGCTCGCGACGATCGACACGTTGTCGGCATAGGAATCCCGCGTTGCGTCGCCATGCAGATGGCCGATCAGCACCAACGGAAAACCGTTGGAAATGCCCGACAGGAACGGGGTCGAGCCCAGTACGGCAACGTCCTGATTGCCGGCAAGCAGGCCGTTGATCATCTCAACGCCTGTCGGGAAAACGGTTACCTTGGCGTCAAGGCCATGCTTTGCGAAGATGCCCCGTTCGACACCGGCGAAAATCGGCGCATGGTCCGTGGCGGCCGCAGCGCCGATCCGGATCGGCAGAGGGGACTGTGCCTGCACGGCACCCATCGTCAGCGCCAGTAGCGCGCCTGCAATCAAACCCCGTCGTGTGCGCATAGTTTTCCTCCCTGATATCGTTCGGTTGCCGGATGACGTTCGTCGCTGTCTCCGCTGATTGAAGAGAATCCGACGGTGCGGATCAGATGGCAGCGCACCATGGCGGGGGCTGCCCTTCACTGGATTTCGACATCCAGCAACTCTGGTCAGGCGCGGCTGTCATGCGCCCTCATCAAGGCCGAGCCCGCGGGCGCGCGCAGTCATCAGGTGCTTTTCCAGACTGCCAACGGCCGCGTCAGCATCGCCAGACCGGATTGCACGGATGATTGCCAGATGTTCTTCCATCGCGGGGCCGATCCGCTCTGCGGTGAAACGTCCCTGGAGGCGAATGAGGCGGATCTTGTCCTGATTGCGGCGATGCGTTTCAGACACCAGCTTGTTGTCGAGCGAGTCGACGAGGCTCACATGCAGCAATTCATCGACGCGAAGCGCTTCGTCGAGCAGTGCTTCGGTGATCTCTCCTTCCGAAGCCCGCAGAATTCGCAGCGTTTCACGCTCTATATGTTCGACGATCCGCGCCGAACCGAAACGGATGAAATGGCGAACCGCCGCCGCTTCGATGATCATGCGCAAGCCGAACGCATTGCGTATCAGCTCGACATTCACATCGGTAATCTGGATGCCGCGCTGCGGAATGACCTTGATCAGAGCTTCCTGTTCAAGCATGCGCACCGCGTCTCGGATCGAGGCAATCGGCATGTCGAGCGTCACGGTCAACTCGCGCTGACTCAGAAACTGCCCCGGCGCGAATTCGCGCTGGAAGAGCCTGTCCTTGAAACGATCGTAGGCCTCATTCCTCATCATGCACGCCGCTCCATTTGAAATTTTATCGATATATAACTAACATGTCAGTGCACTGTTGCGCATTTTTCCGTGAATGACAATGATCAATTTTCCTGAATTTATGTGATAAAAATCCGCCGTTATGGCGATATCTGGGTTATTTTTCTTTCAGTCCATTTTAAAATCATATTGACATGTCAGATCGAGATGAGGTCCAACTGCTCAAACATGATTTCACGTTGGTCGGGACGGGCGGAGGCGTTCGGGGTCTTTCCGGCGGGTTTTCGGAAAAGGGTCTGAGACAAGGAGGATTGCACGGCAATGTCGGTTCCGCACATGCAAGATTGCACATCCCGAAGGTGTCCAGCCCATGGGTGACCCGCCGGCAAACCTCTTGTTCCTGTTTTCCGACCAACATGCCCAGCGCGTGGCCGGTTGCTATGGTGACGCGGTCGTTGAAACACCCAACCTCGACCGACTGGCGGCGCGCGGCGTGACGTTTGACAACGCTTACACACCATCGCCAATTTGCGTGCCAGCACGGATGTCGATGCTGACCGGTCGCTATCCTTACGAGCAGGAGTGCTGGACCAACGATGACATTCTCTCGTCCGAGTTTCCGACCTGGCCGCAGGCGTTGGGCGCTGCCGGACTTCATGCCGCGCTGATCGGACGAATGCATGCCATGGGGGCAGATCAGCTTCGCGGCTATGCCGAACGGGAGATCGGCGACCACAGCCCGAACTGGCCGGGCGTGCCGCGTCACGACCTTGGCCCGCTGGCCAAAGCGAATGATCCGCACCGCGAAAGCATCGAGCGGTCGGGGGTAGGGCGAAGTGCCTACCAGATCCTCGATGAGGCAACGGCCGGGGCCGCCGTGCGTTGGCTAGACCGCTGGGCCGAAGGAAACCGAACAGCGGGCAAGGCCAGACGCTTTGCACTCACAGTCGGCTTCATGCTGCCACATGCGCCCTATGTCGCAGAGGCGGACGATTACGGACGCTTTGCCGGTCGCGTGCCGGCGCCGCTCTTGCCAGTCCCGGAGACGGAACATCCATGGCTCGGATGGTGGCGGGAAAATCGGAGCGCGGGCGAGATTTCCGCCGCCTCTGCCCAGCGGGCACGCATCGCCTATTATGGGCTTGTCTCGCGGCTGGACGCTCTGATCGGGACGGTAATCGATGCGCTTGAGCGTAACAATCTGGCTGAGAACACCCTGATCGTCTACGCGTCCGACCACGGCGAGCAAATCGGCGAGCGAGGGCTTTGGTGGAAGCATACGTTTTACGATCAATCGTCCAAGGTGCCGTTGATCATGTCCTGGCCGGGTCACTTCAAGGCTGGAACCCGCTCGTCGGCGGTCGTCAGTCTGCACGATGCTGCCGCGACGATGCTGGATGCGATGGGTGCGCCGGCGCTTCCCGGAAGTCATGGGCGCAGCCTGGCCGGGATCGCCTCTGGCAAGACGGCGACATGGGATGATCTGATCTTTGGCGAGTATTGCACGGACGCAGTGCCGGATTGGACCGGCGGCATGGCGGTGCAGCAGCGCATGGTGCGCAAAGGGCGCTGGAAATACATCGAATATAATGGATTTGCGCCGCAGCTGTTCGATCTCGACAATGATCCTGACGAGGTGAATGACCTTGCCGCAAGTTCCGATCATCAGGCACTTCGTGCAGAGCTCGCGGCATTGGTCCGTCAGGGATGGAACCCCGACGCTGTTGCCGAGCGGATGAGGGCACGGCGCATCAACAAGGATTTTCAAGCCACTTGGGCGCGGCAGGCGCACCCCACGGATCAAATCCGCTTCGAGATACCGCCCGAAATGAACGTGCTGGAACAGCCGGGACCCAAGGAGCCCGCGCAAGGGCCAGTCCGGCTTGATGTGAAGCAGCTGCCTCCCGGCAGCGAACCGGCCTAGGCTCAGGACTCATTGCTCACAACCAGAATGCGACTGTTGCCACGATGCAGATGGCGGAGAAGAAGGCGTGGGCGCAGCGGTCGTAGCGAGTGGCTATACGCCGCCAGTCCTTGAGCTTGCTGAACATGGTCTCGATCTTGTGGCGCTGCTTGTAGAGCGCCGTGTCGTGCGGGATCTCGACCTTGCGGCTTTTCGATGAAGGAATGCAGGGCTCGATGCCCTTCTCCACGAGCGCGGCCCGGAACCAGTTGGAGTCGTAGCCTCGGTCGCCGAGCAGCGCTTTGGCGGCCGGAAGCGCGGAAAGCATAAGCCTGGCGCCCTTGTGGTCGCTCATCTGGCCTTCGGTGAGCAGCATGACGAGAGGTTTGCCATCGCCATCGCACACGGCGTGAAGCTTGGAGTTCAAGCCGCCTTTTGTGCGCCCGATACAGCGGGGAAGAGCCCCTTTTTGAGCAGACTCGCCGCGGTGCGGTGCGCCTTGAGATGCGTGGCGTCGATCATGATGCGCTCCGGCTTCGGCCCTTCGGCGGCGAGCCCTGCGAAAATGCGGTCGAACACGCCCATGCGGCTCCAGCGGATGAAGCGGTTGTAGAGCGTCTTGTACGGACCGTGGCCCTGCGGCGCGTCCTTCCATTGCAGGCCGTGCTTGATTACGTAGACAATGCCGCTGACCACACGCCGGTCATCAACACGCGGCACTCCATGCGCCAGAGGAAAATGCTGAGCGATCCGAGCCATTTGGCCCTCGCTCAAAAGGAAAAGATCGCTCATCAGAACCTCCCAGAAAGAGACTCTGAATCACATTCGCGCGCAAATTAATAGGTCCTGAGCCTAGGCCGAATACAAAACTGGCAACGAATGCAAAAAGGGCGGCCCGGGGCCGCCCTTCTCATTGGCATCGATCAGGGCCAGCGTCTCACTCCTCCTGGAACGCTTCCTCGCGCGTCTTGGAGAAGGCCGGCAGAAGGACGAGGCAGAGGAGAATGCCGGCCAGCGCCAGCATGGTCGCGCTGATCGGCCGGGTGACAAGCACCATCGGATCGCCCTTGGAGAGCAGCAGCGCGCGGCGCAGGAACTCTTCCATCATCGGCCCGAGAATGAAGCCGAGCAGCAGCGGCGCCGGTTCGCAGTCGAGCTTCTTGAAGACGTAGCCGATCACCCCGAACAACGCCATGAAGTAGACATCGAAGGTCGCGTTGTTGAGGCTGAACACGCCGATGGCGCAGAACACCAGGATCGCCGGGAAGAGATAGCGATAGGGGATCGTGATCATCTTCACCCACATGCCGATCAGCGGCAGGTTGAGCACCAGCAGCATCAGGTTGCCGAGCCACATCGAGACGATGAGGCCCCAGAACAGGGCCGGCTGCTCGTTCATCACCGACGGGCCGGGCTGCACGCCCTGGATGATCATCGCGCCGATCATCAGCGCCATCACCGGATTGGCCGGAATGCCGAGCGTCAGCATCGGGATGAAGGACATCTGCGCGCCGGCATTATTGGCGCTTTCAGGCGCGGCCACGCCCTCGATCGCGCCCTTGCCGAACTCGTGGCGGTTCGGCGACACCTTCTTTTCCAGCGCATAGGCACCGAACGCCGCCAGCGAGGCGCCGCCGCCGGGCAGAATGCCGAGCACCGAGCCGAGCGCCGTGCCGCGCAGGGTGGGGCCGATCGAACGTTTGAAGTCGTCCCTGGTCGGCCAGAGCCCCTTCACTTCCTTGATCGACACGTCGCGGGTCGATTCATGCTCCAGGTTGGCGATGATCTCGCCGATGCCGAACATGCCCATCGCCACCGTCACGAAGCCGATGCCATCGGCCAGCTCCGGCAGGCCGAAGGTGTAGCGCTGGGCGCCGGAGTTCACGTCCGTTCCGATCAGTCCGAGCAGCAGGCCGAGGATGATCATGCCGAGCGCATGCAGGATCGAACCGTTGGCCAGCACGATCGAGGCGATGAGGCCCAGCACCATCAGCGAGAAATATTCGGCGGGCCCGAATTTCAGCGCCACCTCGGCCAGCGGCGGGGCAAAAAGCGCGATCAGCAGCGTGCAGACCGTGCCGGCAAAAAACGAGGCCAGCGCCGCAACCGCGAGCGCGCGGCCCGCCTTGCCCTGCCGCGCCATCTGGTAGCCGTCGATGGCCGTAACCACCGAAGAGGTCTCGCCCGGCAGGTTGACGAGGATCGCCGTGGTCGAGCCGCCGTATTGCGCACCATAGAAGATGCCGGCGAGCATGATCAGCGCGGTGACCGGCGGCATGGCGAAGGTGGCTGGCAGCAACATGGCGATGGTCGCAGCCGGGCCAAGGCCGGGCAGCACGCCGATGGCCGTGCCGAGGAACACGCCCATCAACGCATAGAGCAGGTTGACAGGGGTCATCGCCGTCGAGAGGCCGAGCCAGAGGTTTGCAAAGAGATCCATGGTCCTGCCTCCTCAGCGCTGCCACGACGGCGGCACGATGCCGTCGAACAGGGAACCGAAGATCGGCATCGGCACGCCCAGCCCCTTCACGAAGACGATGATGCAGAAGGCGACGAGGCCGACAAGGGCCAGAAGCGACTTCAGGTCATACTCCGACTGCTCGGAGGCGAGTGAGGAGAGGAGGACAAGGGCGGGAAGCGCAAAGATCAGTCCGAATTTCGGAAGAAGAATCGCAAAAGCCAGGATCGCAGCCGTGATGATGGCCAGTTTCTTCCAGGCGACGCCGCCGATCACGGGGCCATCCGTAAGGAACGAGCGGACCACGGAGATCGCGCCGAAGCCAAACAGAATCCAGCCCAGCGTCAACGGGAAGTATCCCGGCCCCATCCGCGAGGCCGCGCCCATCTTGTAATCGCGCCCAAACCAAAGGAAACCCGCAGCAAGCAGCACATAAAGCAGCCCCGCCCAGAAATCCTTCTCGGCTCTTATTCGCAGCATTTGCATCTCCTCTGTCGGTTGCCCGTATGCCGCCAAAACTATTGTTTTTCGATCTGCGCCTTGGCTGCGATGGGCGCCCACATCGCGGTCTCGTCGCTAATCAGCTTGCTGAACGCCTCCGGCCCCTGCGGTCCATGTCTGGCACTCATGGTGTTGGAAAACTCGACCATGTCGGGCGCGGCGAGAGCCTTCTGCACCTCGGTCTGAAGCTTGGTCACGACCTCTGCCGGCGTACCGGCAGGAGCGGCGAGCCCGGTCCAGCTATAGCCCTCATATCCGCCAAGCCCGGCTTCCTTGAAGGTCGGCACATCGGCAAGTGTGGCGAGACGCTCGTCGCCGCTGATCGCCAGCGCCCGGACGCGGCCACCCTTGATCTGCGCCGCAGCGGAAGGCACGGAAACCAGCATCAGGTCGATCTGGCCGCCGACAAGGCCGGCCATGGCATCGCCGGCGCCCTTGTATGGAATGTGTCGCAGTTGCACATCGGCAACCTGCTGGAATCGTTCCGCCGCGAAATGCGGCGCGCTGCCCGAACCACCCGAGCCGAAGGTGATTGTATCGGGCGCAGCCTTCGCAGCGGCGATCAAGGCCGCCAGCGTGCCACCCTTGACATCATTCCGGGCCGCCAGGAGAACCGGCACCATATAGATGCCCGTGATCGGTTTCAGCGCCTTGGCATGATCGAATGGCAGCTTGTTGAACACGTAAGGGTAGATCGAATAGGTGTTTTCAATCAGCAGCAGAGTGTAACCATCGGCTGGAGCGTTGGCGACGAAGCTCGTGCCGATCGTGCCGGTCGCACCAGGCTTGTTCTCGACAAAGAAGGATTTCCCAGTCTGATCGCTCAATTTCTGGGCAAGCTTGCGGGCGATGACATCGGTCGCGCCGCCCGGCGGGTAGGCCACCACGATCCGCACGGGCTTGTCGGGGTATTGCTGCGCAACCGCAAGCGTGCTGCTGAACGAAACGAGGGCGGCGGCAAAAAGTAGCTTGATCGGTTTCATCTGCATTGCTCCTTCGGTTATTACTCGCCCTTGATGCCGCGTTCGCGGGCAATCCGGCCGAATGTTTCGATTTCACTGACGATCTGGGCATCGAATGCGCTGAGCGAGCGCGTCGTGGGGGTCATCCCGATCGACTGGATGCGCTGAATGGTCTCGGGCTGGGACAGAATTTCGCTGACCTGTTTGGCGAGTTGATCCAGCACCGGTCGCGGCGTATTTTTGGGGGCAAGCAGCCCGGCCCAGGCCGAAATAGTGACGCTGGGATAGCCGAGTTCGGCGAAGGTCGGCACGTCTGGATAATCGGCCATCCGCTTGTCGGCGGCGATCGCCAGAAGCCGTAATTTACCGGATTTGACATGGGCGTTCACCGAGGCGAGCGTCGCCGGAGAAACCTGCACCTGTCCGCCGATCAGATCCTGCACCGCCGGCGCCGCGCCCTTGTAAGGCACATGCAGCAGCTTGATGCCGGCTGCTTCTTCAAGCATCGCGCCGGCGAAATGCACCGTGCCACCCTGGCCCGAGGATGAGTATTTCACCGCCTCCGGATTGGCCTTGGCGTATGCCACCATTTCCTGGATGGTGGAGAACGGCGCGCCGGGATGAGCAACCAAAACATGTGGGCCTTCGGCTACCATCGCCACGGCCGCCAGAGACTTGACGGAATCATACGGCAGGTCCGCAATGATCGCCGGATTGGTCGTATGGTTCGAGGCGGCCATCAGCAATGTATAGCCATCGGCAGGAGCGCGGACGACCTCGCCCGTGGCAATGACAGAACTGGCACCGGGCTTGTTGTCAATGATGAAGGGCTGGCCGTTCATGGCCGTCAGCCGCTCGGCTATGACGCGGGCCACAACATCGGTCGGCCCACCGGGCGGATAACCCACGACAATCCGCACCGGCTTGGTGGGGTACTGGGCAGCAGCCCCGCCGACGCCGGCAAGCGCAAGTACAGCGGCGATGGCGAAACTCATCAAACGCATCATCTTCCTCCCATGAAAAATTGAAGTTTCAGCCGCGCACCTCAGGCGGCTGATCGGCCCTTGGCGTCGAGAACGTCGAGGATGTTGCGCGCAGCGCCGACGCCCATCGCAACGTAGGCGTCTGCCGTCACGCCGCCGATGTGGGGCGAGAGCACGACATTCGGCACATTGCGATAGGCATGCTCGCCAATCAGCGGTTCGGTCTGGAAGCTGTCGAGGCCGGCGGCCCGCAGCTTGCCTGAGGCGAGCGCCGCGATCAGCGCGCTATCGTCGATCAAGCCGCCGCGCGCTGTGTTCACGATGATCGCACCATCCTTCATCGACGCGATGGTCTCGCGATTGATAAAATTGCGGTTCTCTGGCGTGAGCGGGCAATGTAGCGAAAGCACATCCGCCTGCCGAAGCACTTCATCGATGGAGGAAAGCGCCATCCCTTCCGGTGCGCTGGTAATGAAGGGATCGAAAATGATCACCTGCATCCCCATGGCGCGGCAGGTCTCCGCGGTGCGGCGGCCGATGGCACCGAAGCCGACCAGACCGAGGGTCTTGCCGTTCAGTTCAAGGCTCTTGTGGGTCGATTTGTCCCAATGCCCGGCGCGCATCCGGGCATCGAGCGGCACAATGCTTTTGGCGCAGGCCAGAATGAGCGCGACGGCATGTTCCGCCACCGCCGCCGCATTGGCACCCACGGCGGCCTTGACGGCGATGCCAAGCTCTTTTGCGGCGGCGACGTCGATGGTGTCGATGCCCGCGCCGTGCTTGGAGATGACGGCCAGCTTCGGGTTCGCCTCCATGACCGCCCGGCTGACTTTGCCATAGCGGACGAGGAGCGCGACGGGCTGATGCTGGCGGCTAAGCGCGATCAGCGATGCTTCATCCGGTGTCTTGCCGGCGTAAACGATATCGAAGTCGCTGAGCAGTTCGACGGCCTGCGGTGCAAGGTCCGCACCCGTCACGATAATGGCTTGGCGCTGGCTCACAGGACTTCTCCTGCCTTCAGCACGCCGGCGGCGCGCAACGCATCATCGAGCCAGCCCGGACGCAATGCTTCTTTCCGACGGATGCCGACGATCCGGGCTTCCTCGGCGGCGACTTTTTTTGCGGCTGCGCTGAGCAAACCTTCGACCCGCTCACGCTCGATCACCACCACGCCATCGGCATCGCCGATCACAAGGTCACCCGGATTAACTGTGACACCGCCGCAGGAAATCGGGTGGTTGATCCGCCCCGGCACATTCTTGGTCGGGCCATTCGGGTTGAAGCCGAAGGAAAAGACGGGAAAGCCCAGTTCCCGCAACTCCACGGCGTCGCGCATCGCGCCGTCCATGACAATGCCACCCAATTCCAGCACTTTGCAGGCATTGGTCATGATCGCGCCCATCAGGGCCGAGGTCTGATCTGCCTTGCCGTCGATCACCAGAACGTCGCCTGGCTTGGCGAGTGCGATGGCGGCATGGATCATCAGATTGTCGCCAGGACGAACATCGATCGTGAAGGCAGGCCCGCAGAGCTTCATATCCGGGGACACAGGCTGGATACGGCCGTGCATGGCACCACGGCGACCGGCGACGTCTGCGAAGATGGCAGGCTGGAAGGCAGCGGCCTTCTTGGTGATCTCCGGGCTAAGGCGGACAAAATCCTTGCGGATATCAGAATAAGCGTCTGACATGATCAAATCTTTCGGTTGGTATGATGGCGTCAATCAACGGTTGCGCCGGAATCCTTGACGACCTTGGCCCACATCGGCAGCTCGTCACTCAGGAGTTTGCTGAATTTCTCCGCGCTGCCCCCGATCGGGCCGCCACCTTCTGCCGCGATCTTTTCCCGCACTTCGGGCGCCTCAAGCGCGATGTTCAGTTCCTTGTTGAGCCGCTCGACGATCTTCGCATCGGTTTTCGCCGGAACCAGAATGCCGAACCACGTCGTCGCTTCCACGCCCTTGACGCCCGCTTCCGTCATGGTCGGAACATCCGGAAGCGCCGGGCTGCGGGCCGGAGCGGACACCGCGATGGCGCGCAACTTGCCGCCCTTGATCTGTGACAGCGCTGTCGGCACGGACGACATGAACAGGTCGATCCTGCCGCCCATCAGATCCTGCAACGCCTGAGACGAGCCCTTGTAGGGAATATGCGAGAATTTGACGCCCGCAGCCGCTTGCAGGATTTCGCCCGAAAGATGGGCCACTGTGCCGCTTCCGGGTGAGCCGAAAGTAAGGCTGTCCGGCTTTGATTTGGCGGCGGCAATGATGTCTGCCAGCGTCTTGAACTTTGAATCCTGCGCTACAACCAGCACCAGCGGTGCATCGGCGATCAGCGCGACGGGGATCAGGTCTTTCACCGGATCATAGGGCAGCGACTTGTAGAGGCTGGGGTTAATGGCAAGGTTGCTGGTCTGCCCCAGCACCATCGTGTAGCCGTCGGGCGCCGATTTTGCCGCCACATCCACGCCGAGATTGCCGCCGGCGCCGGGCTTGTTCTCGACGATCACCGGCTGCTTGAGCTGGTCGCTCAGCTTGTTGCCAACCACGCGGGCGATAATGTCAGTGCCCCCGCCTGCCGGGAAAGGCACGATCAGACGGATCGGCTTGTTCGGCCATTCCTGCGCCTTGGCAGGGGCGGCGAAGCTGACGGCGAGCACGGCGAGTGCAGACAGAAGAGAACGGCGTTTCATGGGATATCTCCGAAAAAATCTGATCAATCGAGCTTGATGTTGGCGGCGCGGATGACCTTGGCCCATTTGGCGATGTCCGCTTTCTGGACCTCGCGCAGTTGCTCCGGTGTTTCGGCGCGCAGGGTGACGCCGGCGGCCTTCAGCTTGTCGGCAACGTCTGGCTCGGCCAGAACCTTGCGGATTTCGGCGTTCAGCCGGTCGATGACTGGGCGGGGCGTGCCCTTGGGCAGGAAAATCGCCTGCCACTGCTCGGCCTCGGCGTCCTTGATGCCGGCCTCGGCCAGGGTCGGGGTGTCCGGCAATTCGGCGATACGCTTGTTCGTCGCGACCGCCAGCGCCCGGAGCCGGCCAGACTTGATGTGCGGGAGGATGGGCGTGACCGGTGCGAACATCAGCGTGGCGTGACCGCCGATAACGTCCTGAATGGCCGGGGTATCGCCCTTGTAGGGAACGTGCGTGATATCCGCGCCTGTCGCGAGCTTCAGAAGTTCGCCGGACATGTGCAGGATGGTGCCGTTGCCGCCCGATGCGAAGGACAGCTTGCCGGGGTTTGCCTTGGCGGCGGCGACCAGATCGGCGACGGATTTGTAGGGGCTGTCGCCGGCCACGATCAGCACGCTGGGAATGGTGCCGATCATGACCACCGGTTCGAAGGAGGCGATCGGATCATACGGCAGGGTGGGGTTCAGGCCGGGCAGGATTGCCATCGGCCCGATTGAGGTTCCAAGGATGGTAAAGCCATCCGGTGCCGATTTGGCGACGAAATCGCCGCCGATGGCGCCGGTCGCTCCGGGCTTGTTCTCGACAATGATGGTGGCGCCAAGTGCTGGTGCCAGCTTCTGCACGATGAGCCGAGCGAGAACATCGGTCGTGCCGCCCGGCGGATAGGGCACGACGTAAGTGATGTTCTTGCCGGTCGGCCAGGTCTGTTGCGCCGCGACCGGAACCAGCCCCGTCGCAGCGGCGAGGCTCGAGAGAATGGCAGTTCTGCGCGAGATCAGCATGTCATGGTCCTTTCAGAGGTCGAGGATTGAGCCATCGGCGCGAAGCCGTAGAGGTGTGCCGGGTTATCAACCAGAATGCGGTTCCGGACCGACGCGTCAGCGGCCCAGTCCGCCATCAGGCGCAGCAAGGCCATGTCGTCCGGCTTGATCCGTTCAGTCGGGTGCGGCCAGTCGCTGCCCCAGACCAGACGTTCCGGCGCGCGCTCCACAAGATGGCGGATAAAGGGCCCCAGCAGCGGATAGACCGGTGCGCCGGAAGGCTCGCGAAGATAGGGACCGGAGAGCTTGATCCACCCCCTGCCGCCCTCCAGCAGGTCCATCACGATCGGATATGCGGGGTCGCCCCGGAAATCGGCTGAAGCTGGAATACCGGCGCAGTGTTCGAGTACGAGCTTTCCCGGCAGGGATTTGAGCACCGCCGCTTCGGCTGCCAGACGCGGCGCGCGCATGCCGATCTGTATCAGCCATCCACGCTCCGCAAGGCGTGGCGCCAACCGCGACAGCTCCGACATCGACGGGGTTGGCGTCAGGTTGAAATTGAAGCGCGCGCCACACATTCCGCCGGCCTCGAGCCGGTCCAGTTCAGCGTCGGTGATCTCGGACGAAATGATCGCGACGCCCCTGGCGCTAGCCCCCATCTCGAGGAGCGCATCGAGCGTCACGCTGTTATCGGCACCATAGGCTGAGGGCGCCACGACAACGGCGCGAGTCAAGCCAAGTCGCCGCTGCAAGTTCTGATAATCCGCAACCGACGCATCGGGATGGGGAAGGCTCGCGCCAGCGCAGAACGGCACGCGACTGTCATAGATGTGCATATGACAGTCGATTGCTTCGGCGGGCATGTTGAAACCCACGCCCGATCCGCTGCCACCCACGAGCGCCTCTACGTCTGAACCGCCCGCCCGCATCGGCATCACTCGGGTTTGATGTTCGCGTCGCGAACCACTTTGCCCCATTTCACCGTCTCGGCGGCAACGAAGGCAGCAAAGTCGGCAGGCGTGTTCTTCTGCGTCAGAACGCTGAGATCGGCGAGACGTTTGGCAATGGCAGGTTCCGCCTGCACATCATTCAGAACCGCGTTCAGGCGTTCGATGATCGGTGCAGGCGTGCGCGCCGGCGCGAATATGCCATTCCATTCATAGGCAACGCAGCCCGGCAGCGTATCGGATACCGCCGGCAGTTCCGGGAATGCCGCGAGCCGGTCGACGCCGGTGTGGGCAATCGCCTTGATCCGGCCGGCCTGCACATGCGGGGTTGCTGCCGCAGTGTTGGAGAACAGAAATTTCAGGTGCCCACCGATCAGGTCGCTCAGCGCAGGCGCGCCGCCCTTATAGGGAATGTGGTTGATCTTGATGTCAGCGAGCGACCGGAACAATTCGAGCGACAGGTGCTGCACCGAGCCATTGCCGGCCGAACCCCAGTCGAGGCTGCCCTGCCGGCGTGCTTCGGATATCACATCAGCCACGCTGGCAGCGTTGACCGAAGGGTGAACAACCAGCAGGTTCGGCAGGCGCGCAGCCAGAAAAACCGGCTGGAAGTCTTTGGCAGGATCGTATGGCAGCGAGGGCAGGAGGCTTGGGTTCACCGAAAAGGCGGTCGCATCGTAAAGGAAAGTCGAGCCGTCCGGGTCGGCTTTGGCCGCAGCCAGCGCGCCGATGGTGCCACCGCCGCCGCCCTTGTTCTCAATGATGACCGGCTGGCCAAGGCGTTCTGAAACCCGCCCGAAATAAAGCCGCGCCAGCCCGTCCGCCGCCCCACCCGCAGAGTACGGCACGATAACCCGGATCGGCTTTGTCGGCCAATCCGATTGTGCGTGCGCAGTGTGCGAGGCGCTTAACGCAGTCGCAGCCAGTCCCATCCCAAAAACGCGTCTGTCCATCCCATCCATCCTCGCTCGATTGACCTTCGTTAAGGTCGGGGCGCTCTGTTGTCGGAAGGGTGTACATAAAATGAAACGCCGTTGCAATATGTTTTGCAACGGCGTTTCATTTTTTAACTGAAGCAACAGAATGTTCCCTGCCAGGGCAGATGGTCGGTACGTAAAGGGGCGAGAGTGATTTAGGCCGGGCTTACTTCAGAGCACCCGATGCTCCGGCTCAGTTCGGCAGCCATACGTTGCAGAACAGGCGCGATCTCGGCAAACCGCTCATTCGTCAGGCGGGCGACCGGCCCGGACAGCGCGAGCGCACCGACCTGTCTACGATCCGCGCCAAATACGGGCATTGCCATAGCGGCGGTATGCGGGTCCGTTGCGCCGGATGTATAGAGCGGCGGCATTCTTCCTTCGGGATCCACAGTACTTGTTGTGCCAAAGCCGCGCAGCACCTGCGCAATAGCCGATTGGTCCATAGGACGCATCTCGCCTGCGAGCACCACAAGTCGCAGCCGGTGAGGGCTGTCGACACGGAACAGGCATAGGCGCTGGTTGCCGCGCCGGACATAAAAGGAGGCGCTTTCCTCGGTAGCTTCAACCAGCTTTTCAAGTACGGGCATCACATGGTCTTCAAGGTCCAGCGAACTCTGATAGACGGAGCCGAGCCGAAGCGTTTCGTGACCAAGGCGATAGGCGCCGTCCGGCTGACGGGCCAGCAGACCCAAATTCTCCAGCGATACGGCCAGCCGCATGATCGTGCTTTTCACCAGACCGGTACGCGCGGCAAGTTCCGTCAGTTCCAGTGAGCGATCGCCACGCCGGAATGCTGCGAGAATGGCAAAGGCGCGGTCCACAGCTGCGACGCCGGAAACCGAAGGACGGGCTTTTTCTCTTGGGGGCATATCGGCCTCGTCATTGATGCGAATACAGGGTCAGTCCTCCAGCCGGCATATCTGCGATCAGAACGCTGCCGGTCTGTGATTCCGTAATGTAGAGTTTCTGATCGCTCCCCGGAGCGAAGGCAAGATTGGTTGTCGAAATTCCGGCGCAGGATCGAATGCGGTGCAGCGGTTCGGCGACCGGCGACAATCGCCAGATGGACCCGAAGCCGGTATGGGCAACACACAGGCATCCCTCCGCATCCATCGCGAGGCCATCTGGGCCGCCCATGCCGCCATGGAGATGGGCGAACACGCCAACCTTGCCGACTATTCCGCTGCTGCTTAGCGGAATGCGCCATATCGCCTGCGCCCGCGTCACCGCGATGAACAGGCTTGAGGCATCGTCATTAAACGCGATCCCATTCGGGCTCGGCACGGTGTTGATGAGGCAGGTCAGCCGGCCATCCACGCCGTAGCGGTAAACGCGACCGGTTGCATCCTGAAGGCCAGTCTGCCCTTGATCGGTGAAATAGAGATCGCCGTTGGGCGCAAAGATCAGATCGTTGACGCCCTTGAAAGCTTCCGAGCCGACATTTTCGAGCACCGGCGTCACAATCCCTGTCTCGGGGTCGAGAGTGACAATGCCGCGCTTGTAATCCGTGATGAAAATCCGCCCGTCGCGATGAATTTTCAGCCCGTTTGGCCAGCCGTCATATTCGGCGATCAGCGCCCAGCCGCCGCTCGGCGAAATGCGGAAGACGCGTCCGAAGGGAATATCGCAGACGTAGAGGTTGCCGTTCCTGTCAAATGATGGCCCCTCCAGAAACGAGCCGATAGCCTGGCCACCGCGATTGGCATCTGCCCATGTGCTGCGCCTTAGCTTGCTGTATGTGTCCGGAATGCGGGTGAAGACCCGTGTGGCAATCTCGGTTGGTGGGGCAAAAAAGCTCAAAGCGCTAACTCCTCTGGATTCAGGCCATAGACACGCGCAGCAGTGCGACTGAACAGAGACGCTCGCTCGCCTGGTGCAAGGCCCGCACTGAGCCGCTTGCAGGCGTTCCAGAACGTCCGGTAGCTGAACATGCCCTTGTCGACAGGAAAGTTGCTCTCGAACATGCAGCGGTCCGGCCCGAAGGCGTCCAGCAGGGTGTCGAACGTCGGTCGCCAAGCGCGCGCTAGGTCCTCGGAGCCTGGCGGGCTTTGGCGATCATGAAAGGCGTATCCGCACACCCTCATGCCGAGACCGCCGATCTTCATCATGATATTCGGCACCTTGGCGAGGGCCCGCACAGAGCGCTCCCACTCCACAAAGACCGCATCGCGTTTGCCGGCATAGGGGCCGACGCCAATCGGTCCGCCGCAGTGGTCGACGATGAATGTGACGCCGGGAATGGCCTTGGCCAGATCCAGAATTTCGCCGAGCTGGGTGTGATAGGCCCAGATATCCAGCGTGAGGCCATAGCGTTCGAGACGGCGAACCCCCTCGCGGAATGCGGGCGACGCCATCAGGCCGCGAGGCGGCTGCGCTGGGCTGGAAATGACATCGGGGTGCTCGTGCCAGACAACCGGAATGCGCAGGCCCTTCAGCCTGCCGCCTCCGGCTTGGATCAGCGCTTCCAGCGCCGGGACGGCAGCATCCCCTTGCGTAATATCGACATAGCCGACGATGCCGGCGCAGGCCCGGCAATCACCGTAAAGCCCGCTTGCAGCCTGCGCGGCGATGCCGTTGACGAATTCGACCTCGCCGACAGGACGCAGAAGTTCCGGACCGGCTTGGCGATACATTGACCGGCACTGGATATAGACAGTTGCGGCGATGCGATGGCCATCGCCGGTGTCTGCGCGGAGTTCGGGAAAGAGATATGTCCCCTCCGGACGATCCCAAAGGTGATGATGGGGGTCGATGATCGGCAGGTCAGGTTCAAGAACAGCCTCCCTGTCGCTGTTCAGCCAGTCCTCGCGGACAGGAATATGAATTCCAGTTTTTGACACTGTCTCGCCCCAACCGTTGTGCGCTGCGGGCAACATATATGATGTTATCGCTAAAAATGAAACGCCATTTCGTTTTAATTAAACAAATCCATTGCCGCCTGCATCGGAAGGTTGAAGTTTTGAAGTTGGAGCGGGCTATTTTGATCATGAGTGATTCAGCCCGACCGATTGTGCTTCCGAGCTGCGGACACGAGCTTGGATGCCGGCACAATCCCAATTCCGGGCAATACCTTGCGCGGCGTTCCGCATCGGTTGCCGCGGCGCTCAAGATGAAAAGCCGTTTTTTGGCAGACCAGACCGCACCAAGCCTTCAAGAATGGGGTCCTGGTTCCTTTGTTCTGACATGAAATGATCTTTGTGCTCTTGATTGGTCCTGATCTGGATCGGTCGCTTTCTCGCAGCGATCGAAGATGACAAAACTGTCTCCGACATTGTACGTCCGCTTGTCTACCTCCGATCTGACATCTTGCGCGGCCTTGCCGTTCTTGATCGCCAACTCAGAGCGCATGTGCGGAATGACGCTACCTGCCGACGTCTGATGATCACGCGAGGCATTGGTGCAATCAGCGCTTTTACCAACGCGGCGACACGCTTCGAGGGGCTGTTCTTTACGAGGCGGCAACCAGCCTGCTGACCCGCGCTTGTTGCTGGCAATGGTATTCAGCTCAAAGAATGGCGCGGGCGTCGATTGGGCGATTTCTGGAGTTCTACAACCCGGGGGCGCCCTCACCAGGGCCTGATCGGGCAGACACCAGATCAAGCCTATAACAATGCGCTACAGTTCATTCCGGCGGCCGCTGGGTGCCGATCTATCCGGCGCTCACCAAATCCATGCCGCTATTCGCCAAGACGCCGGCTTTCGCCGCCTTTGACGATCTGGCAAGGAATGGTCTGGTCGATGGCTATGCGGGCGAGGCCTCGGCGGCGTCTGCTGCGGTGTTCCAGGCCAAGGTCGTTACCCAATCGGTCCAGAAGATGCTGGTGGATGGCATGAGCCCCGAGAATGCCGTGGCTTGGGCACAGCAGCAGATCGAAACCATATCGAAGGCCAAATAACCGCCGCGGTGTGGCGCGCTGTCGACCGCAGATTTGCCGGTGTTTCTCTACGTCGGCAGACGATGTCGATCGTGCGTCACACGCGGTAACCAGGCTTTCTGCTAGCAGTTCAGTCGCGATCAGGACCACGTCCCATGACTAGACAATCGGACAAAGACCGCTTTCGAACCCTGAAGGCGGATCTTTTCACCGCCGTCGTGGGCGACGTTCTCGACACGATGGGGCTGCAAAGGCAATTTTTGCCCCCAGCCACCATGCCGCTCGGCGATGAGGTGAAAATCGCCGACCGCGCGATGCCCGTTCTGGAAGCCGATTATATCAGCGGCGGCGGCAAGGGTCCACTTACGGACAAGGCCTTCGGTGTGATGTTCGAAGCGCTCGATTCGCTCACCGAAGGCGACGTCTACATCGCCAGCGGCGCCTCCTTCCAATATGCGCTCTGGGATGGACTGAATTTTCCTCTGGCGCATGGAGTGCCGCGTGTTGATGACCGGCGTGTGGTCAGCGGCATTGTCTACGTAATCAAGCACGGCCTGCAATGGAAGGACGCGCCGCAGGGCTACGGTCCGTACAAGACGC